>JAABUJ010002110.1_pt1 | contig 25816 bp, 19 predicted proteins | sample 5559131 | NCBI WGS metagenome assembly JAABUJ01 (sample SAMN10711875, study PRJNA513366) | rock metagenome | isolation source: Antarctica rocks | place: Antarctica: Victoria Land, Mt New Zealand nord | collected 2016-01-07
CTCGCGTTCTGCAGTCCACCGCGACGTCGTACGCCTCAGCAGCTGCAGCCCAGCTCGGCCGTGCAAACCCATCGCCGCCCGGTCGACCTCGACCGCTGAGCTGACACCCCGACGCACGGCACTGAGCAGCGCGGCGTCCAGCTCCCTCGCCCTCAGCACCTGCGCGAGGTCCACGATCGTGCGGTCTGCGGGCGTCCAGCGCAGCTCGCGACCGGTGCGCCAACGCGCAGGCAGGTGCCGCGTGCGGACGACCGTCACGCCTAACCGGCTCCGCTGCGGCGCCTCCCAGGGCACAGTTTCCCACACTCCGGCGTCATTCGGGACATGAATGCCCCAGCAGCGCGCCGCGCTGGCGTGGCTGAGTGCGCCGTACGGCGGCAACCACAGGACCGCCGCTCTCGTCAGCAGCTCGCGGTCGACGGGCGTGCCCGCTGCGACAACGACCCCAGGCAGCACCAGGCGCCAGCGTCCGGCGCGGACCTCCCGCCGAAGGTTCACGTCACCGCCCGCCAGCCCCGCCACGTCGAGGGCGGTCAGCAGCCCGCCCTGCCCGAGTGCCCTCGCGGCGAGCCGGCGGCGCGCGTTCGTGTCCATACGGCATCGTGCATGCACGCGTCCGCGCCGGGCGTGGCCGCAAGACATCTGTGGACGGCGTACCGGCAGGTGATCGGCGTGCGAGGGCCGCGGGGCTTCGCTGAGTGTGCGGATGGCACGGCGATCTCCCGGGAGCCGGCCAGGTGATCGGCGTGCCACGGGCGCGGGGCTGTGGTGAGCGTGCGGTTGGCACGCCGATCTCCCCGGAGCCGGCCTGGTGATCGGCGTGCGAGGGCCACGGGGCTTCGCTGAGTGTGCGGGTGGCACGGCGATCTCCCGGGAGCCGGCCAGGTGGTCGGCGTGCCACGGGCGCGGGGCTGTGGAGCGCGTGCGAATGGCACGGCGATCTCGCGGGAGCTGGCCAGGTGATCGGCGTTCGACGGGGCGAGCGCGCAGCCGGCCGACCGTGGGACGAGCCCGCAGCCGGCCGGCCGTGGGCCGGGCCTACGCACCCCCCGGCGAGATACGCCGTCAGCCCCCGGATACGGTGCGGGGGTCGTACGACCTGCGGTAGAACGACAACGAGGGGATGCCCGGTGAGCGTGCTCGACGACATCGTCGCCGGGGTGCGGGAGGACCTGGTCGGCCGGCAGGTGGTCACCCCGCTGGAGGCGCTGAAGGTGCTGGCCGCGGCTCAGCCGCCGGCCCTGGACGGCGCGGCAGCCCTTCGCCAGCCCGGGGTGGCGGTCATCGCCGAGGTCAAGCGGAGCAGCCCGAGCAAGGGCGCGCTGGCCGACATCGCCGACCCGGCCGGCCTGGCCGAGGACTACGACGCTGGAGGTGCGAGCGTGATCAGCGTCCTCACTGAGCGGCGCTGCTTCGGCGGGAGCCTGGAGGACTTCGACGCCGTACGCGCGCGGGTCGAGCGTCCCCTGCTGCGCAAGGACTTCGTGGTATCGAGCTACCAGGTGTGGGAGGCGCGGGCGCACGGCGCCGACCTCGTCCTGCTCATCGTGGCGGCCCTGGAGCAGATTGCGCTCGTGTCCCTGGTCGAGCGGGTGGAGTCGCTCGGCATGACTCCGCTGGTCGAGGTGCACGACGCGCTCGAGCTGAGCCGGGCCCTGGACGCCGGCGCCCGGGTCGTCGGGGTCAACGCCCGCAACCTGCGCACGCTCGAGGTGGACCGCTCGGTGTTCGGCCGGCTGTCGCCGACGATCCCCGGCGATGTCGTGAAGGTCGCCGAGTCGGGGGTGCGCGGTCCGCACGACCTGCTGGCCTACGCCTCGGTCGGGGCCGACGCGGTCCTGGTCGGCGAGGGGGTGGTCACCGGCGGCAACCCCCGGCAGGCCGTGGCGGACCTCGTCGCGGCTGGAGCACACCCGAGCGCGAGGCACCAGGCATGAGCAGTCACCAGAAACCTGCGCGACCGGCCCGACGCACGAGCCGGCACCGGCCGTGACCCAGCCGGACAGCAGCGGTCACTTCGGCCCGTACGGCGGCCGTTTCGTGCCCGAGGCCCTCGTGGCGGCCCTGGACGAGCTGACCGCAGCGCATGCCGCTGCCAAGGTCGACCCGGTGTTCACCGGTGAGCTCGACCGCCTGCTCAGGACGTACGCCGGGCGGCCTACGCCGCTGACCGACGCGAAGCGGCTGAGCGAGCACGCGGGCGGCGCGCGCGTCCTGCTCAAGCGGGAAGACCTCGCGCACACCGGCAGCCACAAGATCAACAACGTGCTGGGCCAGGCGCTGCTGACCAAGCGGATGGGCAAGAAGCGCGTCATCGCCGAGACCGGCGCCGGGCAGCACGGGGTGGCGACCGCGACGGCCTGCGCGCTGTTCGGCTTCGACTGCACGGTCTACATGGGCGAGGAGGACACCCGCCGGCAGGCCCTCAACGTGGCGCGGATGCGCCTGCTGGGCGCCGAGGTCGTCCCGGTGACGAGCGGGACGAAGACCTTGAAGGACGCCACCAACGAGGCCATGCGTGACTGGGTCACCAACGTGGAGAGCACGCACTACGTGCTGGGCTCGGTCGTCGGACCGCACCCCTTCCCGATGCTGGTCCGGGACTTCCAGCGCATCATCGGCGTCGAGGCCCGGCAGCAGGTGCTCGAGCTCGTCGGGCGGCTGCCGGACGCGGTGGTGGCCTGCGTCGGCGGCGGCAGCAATGCGATCGGTCTGTTCCACGCCTTCCTTGCCGACGAGGCAGTCGCCCTGATCGGGGCCGAGGCCGGCGGGGACGGCGTCGAGACCGGCCGCCACGCTGCGCCGCTCACCGCCGGTACTCCCGGTGTGCTGCACGGTGCCCGCAGCTACCTCATGCAGGACGCAGACGGTCAGACTTCGGCGACCACGAGCATCAGCGCGGGCCTGGACTACCCAGGGGTCGGCCCCGAGCACGCCTTCCTGCGCGACAGCGGTCGCGCGAGCTACACCGGGATCAGTGACCGCTGGGCCATGGCGTGCCTGGACCGGCTCGCCAAGAGCGAGGGCATCCTGTGCGCCATCGAGACGGCCCACGCCTTCGCGGGTGCCTGTGACTGGGGGCGGGCGCAGGTCGCCGCGGGTCGCGACGCCGGCGATCTGGTGCTGGTCGTCAACGTCTCGGGCCGCGGCGACAAGGACGTCGACACCGCTGCGCGCTTCTTCGGTCTCGTCACCGCCGAGGAGGTCGCCGAGTCCGAGCTCGTCCGGGCGGCCGACGGAGAGCAGCCGTGAGCGCGCTCGACGAGCTGTTCGCCCGGACCCGCGCCGAGGGCCGGGCCGCGCTGATCGGTTACCTCCCCGCCGGATTCCCGTCGTACGACGGTGCGGTGGCCGCGATGGTGGCGATGGTCGAGGCGGGCGTCGACGCGGTCGAGGTCGGCATGCCCTACAGCGACCCGCTCATGGAGGGACCCGTCATCCAGGCGGCCCACAAGGCCTCGCTGGACAACGGGACGAGCACCCTGGACGTCCTGCGCACCGTCGAGGCGGTGGCCGCGACCGGCGCCCCGACGCTGGTCATGGGCTACTGGAACCCCGTGCACCACTACGGCTTCGAGCGCTGGGCCAAGGACCTCAAGGCGGCCGGCGGTGCGGGCGCCATCACGCCCGACCTCATCCCCGAGGAGGCGACGGTCTGGCTCGCGGCCACCCTCGAGCACGACCTCGACCCGATCTTCCTGGTCGCTCCGAGCAGCACCGACGAGCGCATTTCGGTGGTGGGCCGGACCAACCGCGGCTTCATCTACGCGGCCTCGACCATGGGCGTCACCGGCGCACGCGGCACGGTCGGCGCCCGGGCGCAGGAGCTCGTCGCGCGGACGCGGGCGCAGACCGACCTGCCGGTGTGCGTCGGCCTGGGCGTCAGCAACGGCGAGCAGGCCGCCGAGGTCGCGAGCTTCGCCGACGGGGTGATCGTCGGGTCCGCGCTGGTGACGGCGCTTCTGGACGTCGGTGTGGACGGCGTACGCCGGCTCGCCGCCGATCTCGCCGCAGGCGTCCGCCGCGTCCCGGTGAACCAGTCCCGGTGAACCAGTCCCGGTGAACCAGGCGTCGACCGGAGGCCGGTGGTTCGGTCCACGACGCGCGGCGCGATGAGCCGGCGACGCACCCGGCCTATCCTGAAGCGGTGAGCCCTCTCGCCTCCCTCCCGAGCCCGCCGTACGGGGTGGTGCACCTCGGGCCGCTGCCACTGCGCGCGTACGCCGCCTGCATCCTGCTGGGCGTACTCGCCGCCGTGGTGATCGCCGAGCGACGCTGGGTCGCCCGCGGGGGCCAGAAGGGCGTCGTCGCCGACATCGCCAGCATCGGCGTCCCCGTCGCGCTGGTGGGGGCCCGGCTGTACCACGTCGTCACCAGCCCGGCGAGGTACCTCAAGGACCCGGTGGCCGCGCTCTACATCTGGCAGGGCGGGCTCGGCATCTGGGGTGGCGTGCTGGCCGGCGGGCTCGCAGCGGCGTACCTCCTGCGCAAGCGCGGGCTGTCGGTCGGGGCGTTCGCCGACGTCGTGGCTCCGGCCCTGCCGGTCGCGCAGGCCATCGGGCGCTTCGGCAACTACTTCAACCAGGAGCTGTTCGGCCGGCCGACGACGCTGCCGTGGGGTCTGCGCATCGACCCCGCGCACCGCCCGGTCGGCTACGGGCAGTACTCCACGTTCCACCCGACGTTCCTCTACGAGTCGTTGTGGGACCTCGGTGTCGCCGGTCTGGTGCTGTGGGCCGACCGTCGCTGGCGCCTGGGTGGCGGCCGGGCGTTCGCCCTCTACGTCGCCGCGTACTGCGTCGGACGGGGCTGGATCGAGGCGCTGCGCATCGACGACGCCAACCACCTGTTCGGTCTGCGGCTCAACGACTACGTGTCCGTCGTCGTGTTCGGCCTGGCCGTCGCCTTCCTCGTCGTACGCCGCGGAGCGGGGCCCGACGAGCGGGCGGACCTGCGCCCGGTCGACGTACCCTTGAGCGCATGAGCACCGAGGTCGGGCCTGCACCCCGCGCGGGCCATGACCACGAGCACGTCGACCACGGGCACCGGGACGTCTCGGGCGGCTGGCTGCGGCCTGCGGTCTTCGGCGCGATGGACGGTCTGGTCACCAACGTCTCGCTCATCGCCGGCGTCGGCGGCAGCGGACAGAGCAGCCACGTGGTGGTCATCACCGGGCTGGCCGGGCTCGTTGCCGGTGCCTTCAGCATGGCGACGGGGGAGTACATCTCGGTCGCGAGCCAGAACGAGCTGGTCCAGGCCGAGGTCGACGCCGAGCGCCTGGAGATCGCACGTGCCCCGAAGGCCGAGGCGGCGGAGTTGGCGGGGGTCTACCGGGCGCAGGGGATGGACGCCGAGACGGCGCAGCGCGCCGCCGAGCAGGTCAGCCGCAACCCCGAGACCGCCCTGCTCATCCACGCCCGCGAGGAGCTCGGGGTCGACCCCAACGACCTGCCGTCGCCCTACACCGCGGCGGGGGCGTCGTTCCTGTGCTTCGCGGTCGGGGCGCTGCTGCCGCTGCTGCCCTACCTGCTCGGCGCCGGCGCGGCATCTCTCACCCTCGCGCTCGCGCTCGGCGCAGTGGTGGCCTTTGTCGGAGGCACGATCGTCAGCCGGGTCACGAGCCGCGGACCGGTCTGGTCGGGACTGCGGCAGCTCGCGCTCGGCGGCCTGGCTGCGGCGTTCACCTACGGCGTCGGCCACCTGCTCGGCGCCACCGTCGGCTGAGGCGAGCTCAGGCACGCCGGGCCGCGTGGTCCTTTCATTAGGCCACGGCGACGCGCTGCCGTACCGGCAGGTCCGCCGAGCGCAGGTGCACCTCGACGGTCACCCAGCCGCCGTCGGAGCGCACGGCGATCTTCCCGGCGTAGACGTCGAGCAGCCGGCGTACGACGTACAGGCCCATGCCCAGGCCCTCGTGCGCCCGGGTCGAGCCGGCATCGGCCTGGGTGAACGGCTCGAACAAGCGGTTCACAGCAGCGAGGTCGAGCGGGCCGCCCTCGTTGCTCACGGCCATCCACACCCGGCCGGCGTCCTCCCCCCCTGCGATCAGCGGGACGGCGCCCGGTACGCCGTGCTGCTGGGCGTTGTCGACGAGGTTGGCGAGCACCTGATGGAGCGCATGCCGGTCGATCCGGGCGACCACGCCCGGCTCGATCACCACCGAGACCGGCGGGCTGTCGGGCCGCTCGGAGCTGGCCAGCATCGCGACCTCGGTGGCCACGGCGTGCACGTCGGCGACGGCGGCCGGATCGGCCGAGGTGGCCCGGGCTGCGGTCAGCATGTTCTCGAGCAGCCGGGACAGCCGCTCCTGCTGGTCGAGCACGCCGCGCAGCAGCTGCTCACGGCCGCACTCGTCGAGGCGGTCGCCGCGCTTGAGCAGCGTGAGCGCTGCCCCACGGATCCCGGTCAGCGGGGTGCGGAACTCGTGACTGACCGTGCCGATCAGGTCGGTGCGGATCAGCTCGGTCTCCTCCAGCCGGGCGCGCACGCTGTCGTGGCCCTCCCACAGAGCGGCCTGCAGACGCTGCTCGCCCCGCCGCGCGTGCTCCTCCGCCCGCCAGAACACCACGAGCACCGCGCACTCGGCGAGCACCGCGGCCCCCGTGGCCAGGGCCAAGCCACGAACGGACCGTTCCGTGAGGGGCTGGACGAGCACCCATGCGACGACGAGGGCCAGGGCCGAGCCGTCCTGGTAGAGGGCGATGACCGCGACGGCCACGAAGACGTGCACCTGCGCCGCGGGCTGGCCCGCGTACAGGTGCATGAGAAGCGCCGAGCACCACAGCAGTCCGGCGCTTGCGGCCAGCGTGCGGGTGCGCTGGCGAAACGGCCCGATCGCCACCGCCCAGGCCAGCAGGACGGGTGCGACCTGGAGCGCGGCCAGCCACGCTGCCTGGCCGGCCAGCAGGGCGAGCCCGAGCAGCACGGGTGCGTGGGCCAGGACGAGGGCGGCGACCAGCCGGTGCCGCCAGGCGAGGTCGTGCGCGGACAACGGAGCAGCACGGGTCCAGGAGGGGTGGGGCAGGGCCGGGCGCACCCCCTGAGCCTGCGGGGTGCGGGGCCGGTGCACCATCGTCAGATCGGGTCATGCCGTACGGGTTCGGACGAGCCATCCGGGTGGCTCACGCACCCCGGTCGTGTAACCTCGGCGCAATCTGCAGCAGGGCCAGCGACGTCCCGGGTGTGCAGCACAGCACGACGGTCGAGCACCCGACGGAAGGCCAGCGCACCATGACGACCAGCCCTGCGCCGAGCACGGTTCCCCTCCTCCCGCATGCCCCGGAGGCGCAGGGCCTGTACGACCCGGCGAACGAGCACGACGCGTGCGGGGTCGCCTTCGTCGTCGACATCGCCGGCCGCCGCACCCACGACCTCGTCGAGCAGGGGCTGCAGGCGCTGGTCAACATGGAGCACCGCGGCGCGAGCGGCCAGGAGCCCGCCTCCGGCGACGGTGCCGGGATCTTGGTGCAGGTGCCCGACGCGTTCTACCGGGCGGTGGCGCCCGCGGCCCTGCCTGAGGCCGGGACCTACGCCGTCGGCACGGCCTTCCTGCCCACCAACCCGCGTGAGGCCGTGGACGCCCAGCTTGCGGTCGAGCGGCTCGCCGGCGAGGAGGGCCTTCGCGTCCTGTGCTGGCGGGACCTGCCCGTGGACCCCCGGGGGGCGGGGGTGGGCCGCACGGCGGCTTCGGTCATGCCCGTGTTCCGCCAGGTGTTCCTCGCCGCCGGTGAGGAGCCCCTGTCGGCGTACGCCGTGGAGCGCCGGGCCTACGTCGTGCGCAAGCGCGTCGAGCACGAGACCGGGACCTACTTCCCGTCGCTGTCCACCCGGACCGTCGTCTACAAGGGGATGCTCACCACCGGGCAGCTGCAGCCCTTCTTCCCCGACCTGTCCGACGAGCGGTTCGTCAGCGCCCTGGTGCTGGTGCACAGCCGCTTTTCTACCAACACGTTCCCGAGCTGGCCGCTGGCGCACCCCTACCGCTACATCGCGCACAACGGCGAGATCAACACCGTCAAGGGCAATCGCAACTGGATGCGGGCCCGGGAAGCACTGCTGCGCGGCCCGGACGAGCTGCCCGACGACCTGTCCCGACTGTTCCCCGTGTGCACGCCCGGCGCCTCCGACAGCGCCACCTTCGACGAGGTGCTCGAGCTGCTGCACATGGCCGGCCGGTCCCTGCCGCACGCGGTGCTGATGATGGTGCCTGAGGCATGGGAGAACGCGCTGGACATGGATCCCGCCAAGCGGGCGTTCTATGAGTTCCACTCCGCGCTGATGGAGCCGTGGGACGGGCCGGCCTGCGTGACGTTCACCGACGGCTCGGTCATTGGGGCGGTGCTGGACCGCAACGGCCTGCGCCCCAGCCGGTGGTGGGAGACCGTGGACGGCCGGATCGTGCTCAGCAGCGAGGTCGGCGTGCTGGACATCCCCGCCGACCAGGTGGTCCGCAAGGGTCGCCTGCAACCCGGGAAGATGTTCCTCGTCGACACCGCCCAGGGCCGGGTCGTCGACGACGAGGAGATCAAGGCGGCCCTGGCCGCCGAGCACCCGTACGACGACTGGCTGCACGCCGGTCAGCTGCAGCTGGGCCAGCTCGCCCCGCGCACCCGCGTCGTCGCCTCGCACGAGTCGGTGCTGCGCCGCCAGCAGACCTTCGGCTACACCGAGGAGGAGGTGCGCATCCTGCTCGCCCCCATGGCCAGGAACGGCCTCGAGCCGATCGGGTCGATGGGCACGGACACGCCGGTCGCGGTCCTGTCCGAACGGCCCCGCCTGCTGTTCGACTACTTCAGCCAGCTGTTCGCCCAGGTGACCAACCCGCCGCTGGATGCGATCCGCGAGGAGCTCGTCACCTCGCTGGCGGGCAGCATCGGCCCGGAGCAGAACCTGCTCGACCCCTCCGCGGCCTCGTGCCGCCAGATCGTGCTGCCGTTCCCGGTCCTGTCCAACGACGAGCTGGCGGCGATCGTGGGGGTCAACGACGACGGCGACATGCCGGGCTTCGCCGCCGTGACCGTGCACGGCCTCTATCCCGTACACGGTGGCGGGGAGGCCCTGCGCGACGCCCTGGACCGGGTCCGCCGCGAGGTCTCGACCGCCATTGCCGCGGGCGCCCGCATCATCGTGTTGTCCGACCGCGACTCCACCGAGGCCATGGCGCCGATCCCGTCGCTGCTGCTGACCAGTGCGGTCCATCACCACCTGATCCGCGACAAGACCCGTACCCGGGTGGGTCTGGTGCTGGAGGCCGGTGACGCCCGCGAGGTCCACCACATGGCGCTGCTGGTGGGCTACGGCGCGGCCGCGGTCAACCCCTACCTGGCGTTCGAGACGATCGAGGACCTGATCACCGACGGCGGTCTGACCGGCATCGCGGCCGAGCAGGCCGTGCGCAACTACGTCAAGGCCGCCGGCAAGGGCGTGCTCAAGGTGATGAGCAAGATGGGCATCAGCACCATCGCGAGCTACACCGGGGCGCAGGTCTTCGAGGCGCTCGGGCTTTCGCAGGAGCTTGTCGAGGAGTACTTCACCGGTACGACGTCCCGGCTCGGCGGCATCGGCCTGGAGGTCATCGCCGAGGAGACGGCGGCCCGGCACCGTCGTGCGTACCCGGTCAACGCCAGTGAGCGGGCCCACCGGCGCCTGGAGATCGGCGGGGAGTACCAGTGGCGCCGCGAGGGCGAGGTGCACCTGTTCAACCCCGAGACGGTCTTCGCGCTGCAGCACTCGACCCGCAACCGGCAGTTCGACGTCTTCCAGGACTACACCGCCAAGGTCGATGCCCTGTCGGCCAAGGCCGGCACGCTTCGCGGCCTGTTCCACCTGCGTGAGGGCCTGCGGCCGCCCGTGGCGCTGGAGGAGGTGGAGTCGGTCGGCGACATCTGCACGCGCTTCAACACCGGGGCGATGAGCCTGGGCTCGATCTCCAACGAGGCGCACGAGACCCTCGCCATCGCCATGAACCGCATCGGCGGCCGCAGCAACACCGGGGAGGGCGGCGAGGCCTCGGACCGCCTGCAGGACCCGCAGCGGCGCTCGGCCGTCAAGCAGGTCGCGAGCGGGCGCTTCGGCGTCACCAGCGAGTACCTCGTCAACGCCAGCGACATCCAGATCAAGATGGCGCAGGGCGCCAAGCCCGGCGAGGGCGGTCAGCTGCCCGGCCACAAGGTCTACCCGGCAATCGCACGGGTGCGGCACTCGACGCCGGGCGTCGGTCTGATCAGCCCGCCGCCGCACCACGACATCTACTCCATCGAGGATCTCGCCCAGCTCATCCACGACCTGAAGAACGCGAACTGCACGGCCCGGGTGCACGTTAAGCTCGTGGCCGAGGTCGGCGTCGGCACGGTCGCCGCAGGCGTGTGCAAGGCGCACGCCGACGTGGTGCTCATCTCCGGCCACGACGGCGGTACGGGCGCCTCCCCGCTCACCTCGTTGAAGCACGCCGGCGCGCCCTGGGAGCTGGGGTTGGCCGAGACCCAGCAGACGCTGCTGCTCAACGGGTTGCGGGACCGCATCACGGTGCAGGTCGACGGACAGCTCAAGACCGGCCGCGACGTCGTGATCGCGGCGCTGCTCGGCGCCGAGGAGTACGGCTTCGCCACGGCGCCCCTGGTCGTCAGCGGCTGCATCATGATGCGGGTCTGCCACCTGGACACCTGCCCGGTCGGCATCGCGACGCAGAACCCCGAGCTGCGCAAGCGCTTCAGCGGTACGCCGGAGTTCGTCGTCACCTTCTTCGAGTACATCGCGCAGCAGGTCCGCGAGATGCTGGCCGCGCTCGGCTTTCGCAGCCTGGAGGAGGCGATCGGCCACGCCGAGGTCCTGGACACCCGGCGGGCCGTGGAGCACTGGAAGGCCACGGGGCTGGACCTTGCGCCTGTGCTGCACGTGCCGGACCTGCCGGCAGGCACGGCGCTGACCAGGCAGGTCGAGCAGGACCACGGCCTGGACGCGGCCCTGGACAACACGCTGCTGCAGCTGTGTGAGGGCGCGCTGGCCGACGGCACCAAGGTGTCGCTGGAGCTGCCGGTCCGCAACGTCAACCGGACGGTCGGCACGATGCTCGGCGCGGAGCTCACCCGGCGGCACGGCGGCGCCGGCCTGCCCGAGGGAACCATCGACCTCACGTTCACCGGCTCGGCCGGTCAGTCCTTCGGCGCCTTCCTCCCGCGTGGCATCACCCTGCGGCTGGAGGGCGACGCGAACGACTACGTCGGCAAGGGCCTGTCCGGCGGCCGGATCGTGGTGCGGCCCGACCGGGCGGCCACGTTCGCCGCAGCGGACAACATCATCGCGGGCAACGTCCTGCTCTATGGCGCGACCGCCGGGTCGCTGTTCGTCAGCGGTGTCGTCGGGGAGCGCTTCGCGGTCCGCAATTCCGGCGCCACCGCCGTCGCGGAGGGGGTGGGCGACCACGCCCTGGAGTACATGACCGGGGGCTGCGTGGCGATCCTCGGCCCAACCGGGCGCAACCTCGCGGCCGGCATGAGTGGCGGCACGGCATACGTCGCGGACCTGGACGAGCGCAAGGTCAACCGCGAACTGGTGGAGCTCGAGCAGCTGGAGGACGGTGACCGCGAGACACTGCGCCAGATGCTTGGCGACCACGTCCGGGAGACCGGCAGCCTGCTGGCGACCGGGCTGCTCGGCGACCTCGAGCGCTTCACGAAGGTGATGCCGCGCGACTACAAGAAGGTCATGCTCGCGATCGAGCAGGCCACCCACGACGGCGTCGACGTCGACGAAGCCGTCATGGCTGCCACCGCACCAGCGAAGGGCTGACGACGATGGCCGATCCCCAAGGCTTTCTCAAGATCGACCGCAACCTGCCCACGCGCCGGCCGGTCGACGTACGCATCCAGGACTGGAAGGAGGTGTACGAGAGCTTCCCGCAGCCCGCCGCGCAGGCCCAGGCCGCCCGGTGCATGGACTGCGGCATCCCCTTCTGCCACAACGGCTGCCCGCTCGGCAACCTCATCCCGGAGTGGAACGACCTTGTCTACAAGGGCGACTGGCACGAGGCGATCGAGCGGCTGCACGCGACCAACAACTTCCCGGAGTTCACCGGCCGGCTCTGCCCCGCGCCCTGTGAGACCGCCTGTGTCCTCGGCATCAACGCCGACCCGGTCACCATTAAGCAGGTCGAGGTCGAGATTGCCGACCGGGCCTTCGAACAGGGCTGGGTCGCGCCTCAGTCGCCGCGGGAGCAGACCGGCCGCACCGTCGCCGTCATCGGCTCGGGGCCGGCCGGGCTGGCGGCGGCGCAGCAGCTGACCCGCGCCGGGCACGACGTCACCGTGCTCGAGCGCGCGGACCGCATCGGCGGTCTGCTGCGCTACGGCATCCCGGAGTTCAAGATGGAGAAGCGGGTCCTGGAGCGCCGGCTGGACCAGATGCGCGCCGAGGGCACGCGCTTCACGACGGGGGTCGATGTCGGCGTCGACCTCACCGTGGACGAGCTCCAGAGGTCCTACGACGCAGTGGTGCTCGCCGGCGGGTCGACCCTGGGACGTGACCTGGGCGTCGAGGGCCGGGACCTGGCGGGCATCCACTTCGCGATGGACTACCTCGTGCCCTCCAACCGGGTGCAGGAGGGTGACCTCCCGCTGGCCACGATCAGCGCCGAGGGCAGGCACGTCGTCATCATCGGGGGCGGTGACACCGGCGCGGACTGCCTCGGCACGGCCCACCGCCAGGGCGCGGCGTCGGTCACGCAGCTGGAGATCATGCCGGAGCCGCCGCGGAGCCGGGCGGCGTCCACGCCCTGGCCGACCTGGCCCCTGCTGTACCGCACGTCGAGCGCGCACGAGGAGGGCGGTGAGCGGGTCTTCAGCGTCAACACCGTCCGCTTCGTCGCCGGCGCCGACGGCGAGGTGCAGGGGCTCGAGGTCGTCGAGGTCGACCTGGTGCAGGGCCGGCCCGTGCCCCGCTCGGGCACTGAGCGGGTGCTGCCGGCTCAACTGGTCCTGCTGGCGATGGGCTTCACCGGACCGCAGCAGGAGGGGCTCGTGCGCGCGCTCGGCGTGGAGCTCGACGGCCGCGGCAACGTCGCCCGCGACGCCGGCTGGGCCAGCTCGACGCCCGGCATCTTCGTGGCCGGTGACATGGGCCGCGGTCAGTCGCTGGTGGTCTGGGCGATCGCCGAGGGCCGTTCGGTCGCAGCCGCCGTGGACCGGTTCCTGGGCGGGGGAACGACGCTGCCCGCGCCGGTGCTCCCGACGAGCCGGTGACCGCGTGCCGCACCTAGGCTGAACTGGTGAAGCGTCGAGCGAAGATCGTCTGCACCCTGGGGCCAGCGACCCACTCCTACGAGGGCATCCGGGCCCTGGTGTACGCCGGGATGGACGTGGCGCGGCTGAACTTCTCGCACGGCAGCCACACCGACCACGAGCAGGCCTACCGCTGGGTCAGGCAGGCCAGCGACGAGTCCGGGCGTGGCGTCGGCGTCCTCGTCGACCTGCAGGGGCCCAAGATCCGGCTTGGTGCGTTCGCCGCCGGGCCGGTGGTCTGGGCGACGGGGGAGACCGTCACGATCACGACCGAGGCCGTCCGGGGTACGCACGACCGCGTCTCGACCACGTTCGCCGGGCTGGCCGGGGACGTCTCCGTCGGTGACCGGCTGCTCGTCGATGACGGCCGGGTCGGGCTGAAGGTCCTGACAGTCGACGGCCCCGACGTCCGTCTGCTGGTCACCGAGGGCGGCCCGGTGTCGAACCACAAGGGGCTGTCCCTGCCGGGGGTTGGCGTGAGTGTGCCCGCAATGTCGGACAAGGACGAGGCCGACCTGCGCTTCGGCCTGGGCCTGCGGGCCGACATGGTGGCGCTGTCGTTCGTGCGCTCACCGCGGGACATCGACCGGGTGCACGAGATCATGGACGAGACCGGCTCACGCCTGCCGGTGCTCGCCAAGATCGAGAAGCCGCAGGCGGTGGACGCGCTCGACGCGATCGTCGAGGCCTTCGACGGCCTGATGGTCGCCAGGGGCGACCTCGGGGTCGAGATGCCGCTGGAGCGGGTCCCCCTGGTGCAGAAGCGGGCGATCCAGTGCGCCCGCGAGATCGCCAAGCCGGTCATCGTCGCGACGCAGATGCTGGACTCGATGATCGGTGCCTCCCGACCCACCCGGGCGGAGGCCAGCGACGTGGCGAACGCGGTCCTGGACGGCGCCGACGCCCTGATGCTGTCCGGCGAGACCAGCGTCGGGGCCTACCCGATCGAGACCGTGGCCACCATGGGCCGCATCATCGTGGCCGCCGAGGAGGAGCTGGGGATGGTTCCCCGGGTCCAGCGCGAGCCGACGTCGGTCGGCGGCGCCATCGCCTTCTCGGCCGCGGTCGTCGGCCGGACGGTCGGTGCCAGCGCGCTCGTCGCCTTCACCCAGAGCGGCGACACGGCGCGGCGTCTGGCCGAGCACCGTTCGCCGATCCCGCTGTTGGCCTTCACGCCCGAACCGGCCGTACGCAGCCAGCTCGCCCTGGTCTGGGGCGTCGAGACCTTCCTGGTGCCGACCGTGCAGCACACCGACGAGATGGTCCTGCAGGTGGAGCGGGCGATGCTGGACCTGGGCCGGATGCAGCCGGGCGAGCTCGTCACCATCGTGGCCGGCAGCCCCCCGTCGACGTCGGGATCCACCAACGCGATGCGGGTGCACCGCGTCGGCGGCTACGTCGCCTCACCCAGTACGTAGTCCCGGTCAGCGAACCCCGACGTAGAGGTAGCGCGGGGCCCGCACGTGCATCGTCGACCAGGTCCGCAGCCCGCTCATGTTGTACTGCTCGATCTGGGCCGAGCCGTCGCTGTACACGCGGCTGACGACGGCGACGTGGCCGTACCCGCCAGCCGTGAGCGTGCCGTTGGGCCGAGAGGAGCCGTAGGCGTACCAGGCGGACCGCTCGTAGCTGTTCCACTGCGCCACCGCTCCGACGACGGGTCGGGACGACACCGGGTAGTGGAAGTAGCGGGCCGTGTCGTCCCAGTGGTAGGCGCTGCCCCAGTGCTGAACGGAGTTGCGCAGGGGGTGACCGTGCTGGGCGAGCCGGAAGGCCGCGAAGCTGACGCACTGCCGCTTCGTGAAGCCCCACGGATCCGCCCCCTGCGTGGTGTCGGTCCGGTAGGCGTAGTTGTCGCTCGCCGAGGCCGGCGTGGCCGAGGTGAGCAGCGGAGCGGCAAGGGCGCCCAGCAGCGCGGCGACGGTCGTGCAACGGCGGATGATGTTCACGGTGGCTTCTCCTGGCTCGGGGGGACCCCCCTTTCATCGGCGGCCGCGACAAGCGGTCTTGAGGATTGGCGGTGACCAGTTCCGGCGAGCCGTCACACCAGCGCGTCGGCGGTCTGTCGAGCACCGGTGGCCCTGCGCTCCTGCGGTCGACCGAAGTACCAGCCCTGCCCGGATCGACCCCGAGGTCGCGGGCGGCGGCGGCCTGCTCGGCGGTCTCGACGCACTCGGCCAGCACCAGCCCGCCGTACGCTTGGGTGATGTCGACGACCGCTGCCACCACAGCCGCACTGGCCGGCTCGGGCAGGCGCTGCGCGATCTCCTTGTCCAGCTTGACCACGTCGGGCCGCAGGCGCACGAGCAGGTTCAGCGAGGAGTAACCGGCGCCCAGGTCGTCCAGCGCGACCTTGCACCCCCGCTCCCGGTAGTAGGCGAACACGTCCGAGAGGTGGTCGAGGTCCTTGACCTGTTCGCTCTCGGTCACCTCGAAGACCAGCTGGTCCAGCCGAAGCCCGGCGAGCTCGGCGGCCTGCTCGGTCGTACGCAGGCAGACCTGCGGCCGGTAGATGGTCGTGGGAAGGAAGTTCACGAACAACAGGTCGTCGCCCAGCCACCCGGCCGCGCCACGAAGGGCAGCCGTGCGGCCGATCCGGTCCAGGACGTGGGTCCAGCCGGCCCGCTCGGCAGCGGCGAACATCGCTGCCGGCAGGACCGGCCCCTGCGCGCCCTGCGCCCGGAGCAGAGCTTCGTAGCCGACCACGGCCGGCTCGGCGGCGCCCAGTGTCACGATCGGCTGGTACACCGACCGGAAGGCCGGTCCGCTCCTGGGCGAACAGCGGCAGCAGGTCGGCGTGCTCGACCCGCGCGTCCAGCTGCGCGAGGGTGGGTGCGGTGAGGGCGAGCGCCAGCAGCGCATCCCCCTGCTCGTCCTGCACCAGGACGGCCCGGATCTCCTGCGCTTCAGGTGCGGACATCCCCCGACGTGCTGCGGCCACGAGCGCGGCAGCATCCGGCGTACGTGCTTCGAGCAGGCCCGGCGCGCGTTCGGTGACCGAGGCGCCCGCTTCCCGCAGCACCGACCGCAGGGCGCTGAGGTGGTGGCTCACCCCCGTGGCCAGCAGGAGCCGACCGCCCTGCCCGGAAGACGTCGGTCGGACGCAGGAGCAGCCGAGGCAGCTGGACACAGGCTTCTCCTTGAGGTGCATCCCCTTGTACGAGGGGTCACCCGGTGTGTCGGAACGCCCGGGACCTGCCTTGAGCCGCGACGCCGATCACATCCACCGGCGTGCGGGAGCCGCCGAGGCAAGCACCGCCTGGCGGAGCACCGGGCCAGGGCGGTGGATCGGCGCCCCGGTGGTGCCCCCGGTGGGATTCGAACCCACACTGTCGGGTGTTTGAGACCCGTGCGTCTGCCGGTTGCGCGACGGGGGCGAACGGCCTGCGCAAGCCTACGGCGGTAGCGTTGTCCCGATGCAGACACCGTCCGGTTCCCACCGCCGTGTCCTGCTCGCAGAGGACGAAGCCCTCATCCGCCTCGATCTCAAGGAGATGCTGGAGGAGGAGGGCTTCGAGGTCTGCGCTGAGGCCTCGGACGGCGTCTCCGCCGTGCGACTGGCCCACGAGCTGCGTCCGGACCTGTGCATTCTGGACGTAAAGATGCCGGTGCTGGACGGGATCTCGGCGGCCGAGCAGATCGTCGGCGCGCGCCTCGCCCCGGTCGTCATCCTCACGGCATTCAGCCAGCCGGACCTGGTGGAGCGGGCCAGCCAGGCGGGCGCGATGGCGTACCTGGTGAAGCCGTTCCAGAGCAAGGACCTGCTGCCGACGATCGAGATGGCGATGTCGCGCTTCACCGAGCTGCGGGCTCTGGAGGCCGAGGTGCAGGACCTGTCCGGGCGGCTCGAGGCCCGCAAGCTCATCGACCGGGCCAAGTCGATCCTGCAGACCGCCCACGCAATGGCCGAACCGGACGCGTTCCGCTGGATCCAGCGCCGGTCCATGGACCAGCGGCGGTCGATGCGCGCGGTGGCGCAGGACGTCGTCGACGGGGTCGCCGCTCCCTCGACGGACCCGACGCTGCCCTGACCGCCCCGGTCCCGAAGGTCGCCCTCGCCCCTTCGTCCGCGCCTCTGGTTCCTACTGCCCTTCGCCGCCCCGCCCCTTGCGTCGCTCCGCCCTCGGCGTACCCCCCCTTTGGCGAGCTGAGGAGCGGCCGGAGGGGGAGGCGGGGAGCGCGGGGGGCGGCCGGGTTCAAGGCATCGCGTACGGCCAGCCGGGCGAGCTACGGTGCCGGTTCGTCGTCCTCGCCGAGGTAGACCCGGCGTACGCGGTCATCGCCGAGCAGCTCCGAGCAGAGCCCGCTCATGGCGATCGTGCCGGTCTCCAGGACGTAGCCGCGGGCGGCCAACCGCAGTGCCTGGGCCGCGTTCTGCTCAACGAGCAGGATCGTGACGCCGTCGTCGTTGATCTCCCCGATGATGCGGAAGATGGTCTGCACAACCAAGGGAGCGAGGCCCATCGACGGCTCATCGAGCAGCAGCACGCGAGGCCGACCCATGAGCGCGCGCCCGATCGCGAGCATCTGCTGCTCGCCGCCGGACAGGGTGCCGCCGTCCTGGGACCGCCGCTCGGCCAGCCGCGGGAACAGGTCGAACACACGGTCCCGGTCGGGCTTGAGGTGCTTGCGGTCGCGGTAGGCGCCCATCTCGAGGTTCTCCACCACCGTCATCCGCGGGAACACCCGCCGACCCTCGGGGACGTGGCCGATGCCCATACCGGCGACCTCGTGGGCGGGAACACCGCGCAGCGGCCGGCCGTCGAGCACCACAGTGCCCCGGTACGGCTTGAGCAGCCCACTGATCGTGCGCAGCGTGGTCGTCTTGCCGGCCCCGTTGGCCCCGAGCAAGGTGACGATCTCGCCTTCGTCCACGCTGAGGGAGGTGCCCTTGAGCGCCTCCACCGCGCCGTACCGCACGACGACGTCGTCGAGCTCGAGCAGGCTCATGCACTGGCCTCCTGGTCGCCCTCGGGGCTCGCGCTGCCGAGGTAGGCCTCGACCACGGCCGGGTCGCGCTGGACCTGCTCGGGACGGCCTCCGGCGATGACCTTGCCGAAGTTCAGCACCGTCACCTGCTCGGCCACGCTCATGACCAAGCGCATGTCGTGCTCGATCAGCAGCACGCTGACCCCTGTCTCGGCGACCCGTCTGATGAGCGCCTCGAGGTCACGCTTCTCGACCGGGTTGGTACCGGCGGCGGGCTCGTCCAGCAGGAGCAGGGAGGGGCCCGTCCCGAGGGCCCTGGCGATCTCGAGGCGTCGCTGATCGCCGTACGGCAGGCCGGAGCTCACTTCGTGCACCCGGTGCGGGAGTCCGACGAACTCGAGCAGCCGGACCGCCTCGGCCACGCTCTCGCGGTCGTCGCGGGTGGAGCGGGGCAGCCGCAGCATGGCCGATAGGGCGCCGGAGTGCTGGCGGGACTCCACGCCGACCTGGACGTTCTCCAGGGCGGTGAGCGCGGGGAACAGCCGGATGTTCTGAAACGTCCGGGCGACACCGAGCGAGGTGATCCGGTGCGGGTTCTTGCCGATCAGCTGGACCCGGGAGCCGCCGTCGGGGGTGAAGTAGACCTGGCCCTGCTGGGGCTTGTACGCGCCGGTCAGGCAGTTGAACAGCGAGGTCTTCCCAGCGCCGTTCGGCCCGATGACGGCGCTGACGGTGCCGCGGGGGATGGTCAGCGAGACGTCGTCGAGGCTGATCAGGCCGCCGAAGCGCAGCGTGAGTCCCTCGGCTTGCAGCACCGGTTCGGTCATGCCGACACCTTGCCGGAAGCGAGCGAGTCGGCGCTGCCCACGCCCGTCTCGGACAGCTTGATCTCGCGCGAGCGCCGTCGCGAGGGCACCAGGCCCTGCGGCCGGAACACCATCATGATCATGATGACCGCGCCGAAGTAGATGAACCGGTCGGCGTCCGGGACCTGGAAGCCGATCAACGGGAGCGGGTCGCGTAGGAAGTACGCCAGGCCCTGCAGCACGACCGCACCCAGGACGGCGCCGAAGATGTTGCCCATGCCGCCAAAGATGACCACGGTCAGTACCAGGATCGAGGCCTGCAGACTGAAGGTCTCAGGGTTGAAGAACTGCCGGGTGGCGTACAGCACCCCGGCGAAGCCCGAGGTGGACGCGCCGATCGCGAAGGCCGTCAGCTTGTAGCGCAGCGTCGGTACGCCGCTGGCCTCGGCCGCGACCTCGTCCTCGCGGATGGCGGCCAGCGCGCGACCGACCCGGGAGCGCTCGAGCCGGCTGAACGCGATCATCACCAGGACGACGATCGCCAGCAGCAGGTAGTAGTACGGCAGCGGATCGCTGCTCCACTCGTACGACAGCCCACCGAGGTGGACCGACAGCTTCGGGACGCCGAAGGCGCCGCGGGAGCCGTTGGTGAGGCCGTCGCTGTTGCGCGCGAGGATCTGCACGATCTCCCCGAAGCCCAAGGTGACGATCGCCAGGTAGTCACCCCGCAACCGCAGGGTGGGGCCGCCGAGGATGATCCCGGCCAGCGACGCGATCACCAGGGCGATCGGGAAGACGAAGAACGGGTTCAGCAGGAACGGCGAGTGCACCGGCAGCGGGTGGTTGACCTGCCCGTTCACCACCGACTGGGTGAAGTAGGCCGTGGCGTAGGCACCGATGGCGTAGAAGGCGATGTAGCCCAGGTCGAGCAGGCCGGCGTAGCCGACGACGACGTTCAGGCCGAGCGCGAGCAGCGCGTAGATCCCGACGTCCAGGAACAGCGAACCCTGCGCGGCCGGTGACAGTCCGAGCGGCACGAAGATCGCCGCGAGCAGCATCAGCGAGTACGACGTGGGGCGCGCGCCCCGTCGGGTGAGCACCAGCGAGCCGGCCGTGCGCAGCGATGCTACCGGCGAGGACTGCGCGAAGGACCGCCCGGACGCCTGGCCCGAGGCCGGAGTCCTGCCCGGGGCCCGCGTGCGTCCCGCCACCGTGATCAGGGCGAACAGGGCCACGGCGAACAGTAGGAAGCCGACCGCCCTCGGCGCCAGCAGCGAGTCCGATAGGCCCTGCAGCGGGCTGGCCGAGCTGCCGTCCGGTCCGGTGACGAGGGCGGCGACGGCGGCCAGGAAGACGCAGGCTCCAAAGCGACGCAGGTCCTCGGCGCCGAGCCGTCGACGCGTCGGTGCAGGAGCCGTGGTCATGCCGCCCTCCCGAGGCGCTCGCCGAGCAGGCCGCTCGGGCGGACGAGCAGGATGGCGACGAGCACGAGGAACGCGACCACGTCGGTGTAGCTGGGGCCCAGGAAGAACTGGCCGTAGTTCTCCACCAGGCCCAGCACGATCCCGCCGAGCACGGCGCCGCGGACGTTGCCGATCCCGCCCAGCACCGCGGCGGTGAAGGCCTTCACCCCCGGAATGAACCCCATGGTGAACGAGGCGTTGAACTTCATCGCGTAGAGGAACCCGCCCGCGCCGGCGAGCAGGCCGCCCAGCACGAAGGTCAGCACGATCACCCGCTCGACGTCGACTCCCATGAGGCTGGCGGTGTCGGCGTCCTGCGCCACGGCGCGGATGCCCTGGCCGAGCTTGGTGCCGGACACGATCCGGTCGAGCACCAGCAGCATGGCGAGGGCGACCAGGAAGACCACCAGGTCCAGGCGGGACACCCGGGCGCCGAACACCGAGAACACCTCGCTGCGGTAGGCGAACAGGTCGTGTGGCAGGTTGACCGAGTCGCGGCCGAACTCCTTGCCGGCAAGGTTCGAGGCGAACAGCGACGCCCCGATCGCGCTGATCAGGTAGGCCAGCTTGGGCGCGCCCCGCCGCCGCAGGGGCCGGTAGGCCGTCCGTTCCAGGGCGTACGCCGCCAGGCCGCCGCACAGCGCACCCAGCACCAGCCCGGCCGCCACGAGCCCGATCGAGGCGGCGGCACTGCTCGGGCCCCCACCCGGCATCAGGGCCCGTACGGCGAACAGGCCGCCGAACGAACCGAGCATGAACACTTCGCTGTGCGCGAAGTTGATCAGCTGCAGCACGCCGTACACCAAGGTGTAGCCCAAGGCGATGACGGCGTAGATGGCCCCGATCTGCAGGCCGGTGACGGTCAGCTGCCAGAACTGGTCGAAAAAGCTCACGCGGGTGCTCCTGACGACCGGCGGTGGCGGAGCGCTTGGCCCCGCCACCGCATCAAGGGGAAGGAGGAGCTACTTGTCCAGGTCCGCAGTGGTGCCCAGCACGGAGCGCTCGCCCTTGACGACCTTGTACACGAACACGATCTTCTGGGTGACCTCGCCGGTCTCGGTGAACTTGATCTGCTTGGTGATGCCGGTGTAGTCCACCTTCTTGAACGCCGCCGCGACCTTCATCCGGTCGCTCGCGTCGTTGCCCAGGCCCTTGAGCACCGAGATGATCGCGTTGGTGGCGTCGTAGGCCTCGGGGGAGTACGTCCCCGGCTTGGCCCCGCCGTTGGTGGCCTTGAACGACGTCAGGAACGCAGCCGCCTTCGGGTCGACGTTGGCGTCGCCGCAGGGGCAGGTGAGGTAGACGCCCTCGGCGTTGTCCGCGCCCGCGGCGGCGATGAACTTGTCGTCGTTGGAGCCGTCACCGGACAAGATCTTGCCGGCGAAGCCCTTGCCCTTCAGCGCGCGGACCAGCAGGCCGAACTCGGCGTAGTACCCGGAGTAGTAGAGCGCGTCGGGCTTGGCCGCCACGATCTTGTCGGCCTCGGCCGTGTAGTCCTTGGTCGGCGGGATGCCGTCGTGGGTGACCTTGGCGCCGTTGGTCGTGGCCTGCTTCTCGATGACCGTGGAGAGCCCCGTGCCGTACTCGCTCTTGTCGTCCAGGCTGAAGACCGTCTTGGCCTTGAGGGCCTTGGTCATGTAGTTCGCGGCCTCCTGGCCCTGGGCGTCGTCCGGTGGGATGACCCGGAAGAACGTCGAGAAGCCCAGCGAGGTCAGCTTGGGGTTGGTGGCCGAGGGGCTCACCGACAGCAGGCTGGCCTGGGTGAAGGCCGGCTCGGCCGCCTTGGTGGCGCCGGAGAACATCGGCCCGACGACGCCGACGACGCTCTTGTCGTCGATCAGGCGCTGGGCCGCTGTCGCGCCCTGCTCGGGCTTGCCGATGTCGTCGCTGGAGCTGAGCTTCAGGGTGAAGGGCAGATCACCCTTCTTGTTGGCCTCGTCGACGGCGGTCTTGACGCCGTCCTCACCATTGATGCCGAGCTGAGCGTTGTCGCCGGACAACGGGCCCTGGAAGCCGATCGTGATCGTCTTCTTGCCCCCAGAGGCCGACGAGCCGCCCTTGCTGCTGCTGCCGCCGCCGCACGCGGACAGGGCCAAGGAGCCGACGACAAGAAGGGCGACGCTTGAGGTGGTACGTCGGAGCTGCACGCGGTTCTCCTCGAGTTGGACGGCGCCGCCCCTGTCAGAGCGCACGCTGTGGGGCGCACGCTAGGCGGGCCGGGTGCCGGGGAGGTTACGGCGCGCCGCACGATCCCGTCGGGCAGTTGCCGATCATCGTTGCCCAACCGTGTCCCCAGCTCGGACAAGCCGGACTCGACGGACATCCTGCGCGTGGGAGGGAGGGCCCGGAAGCTGCCTTTGGCTCCGCCCAGGTCTTCCCCGACCCTGGACGTTCTCTACTCGGCAGCCCCCGGACCCCGCCATTGGCCGAACCCTAGACCTGGGGTCGAGAGCGCGTCAACGCAGTGCGGTGACCGCGGCGGTCAGCAAGGGTGCGAGGAGCAGGGTGAGCAGCAGGTCCCCCACGGGCACCGCCTTGACCGCGAGCAGTCGCAGCCCGACGCCCAGCAGAAGCACACCGCCGGTGGCGGTGACGGCGGCGATCAGGGCCGCGGGCAGCAGAGCCCCGAGCAGCGCGCCGAACACGGTCAGGCTGCCCTGCACGACCAGCACCGACACCGCCGACGCCGCCACCCCCCAGCCCAGGCTGGCGGCGAAGGCGAGGGAGGCGAAGCCGTCCAGGGTGCTCTTGAGGGCGAGCTGGTCGATGCCCCTGCCCAGCCCGTCCGACAGCGGTCCCAGGACGGCGAGCGGTCCGATGCAGAACACCAGAGACGCGGTGACGAAGCCCTCGACGAACCGGGCCCGCCCACCGCCCGCACCGCGCGCGAGGCGGCGCTGCAGCCCGGCCCCGGCCTGCTCCAGCCGGTCCTCGACCCGCAGCAAGGACCCGACGATGCCCCCCACCAGCAGCGCACCGAGCACCACGAGCAGCGTGCCGCCGCTCGACACGGCCCTGGCGTACGCCGGGTCGTCCAGCCCCTGGCGCACGTTGAGGCCGCCGATGACCAGCGTGACCAGTCCCAGGGCGTCGGTGACGGTACTCCGGGTGCGGTCGGGCAGCCGGCCGCCCAGGGCGACGCCCGCGGCCGAGCCCACCAGCACGGTCGCCACGTTGAGGGCCGTACCTGCTCCGGGCACCACCCTGCGGCCTTCCTTTCGCCATCAGTGACAGTAGGGTTCTGCTGCCCGCGGGAGCCTAGGTCCCGCGGCGCCGACCTTCGGGGAGAGCGTGTGGTCTGGACCTCAGCCGCTTGCGTGCGCGTACGGGCGGCGACGGCTGCTGACCTGCCTGCCCTGCTTGCCTTCGGCGTGGAGCTCCGCGACCAGCTGCTCCCGGTTGATGGCTGCGTCCGCAACCGGACCGCGGTGAGCCGGCCCGCGCTGGAGGACCGGTACGTCGAGGCGTTGGCCGACCCCGCGCGCCAGCTCGTGCTCGCTGTCGGCGGCAAGGACGGCGCCGCGGAGGAGCCGCTCGGGATGGCCCTGTTCACCGTCGCCCCGACGAACGCACTGCTGGACCTGCCGGCCGTGCACATGAGTCACGCGCTCGTGTCCGATCGCCATCGGCGGCGCGGCGCGGGCAAAGCCCTGGTCGCGGCCGCCACCGCGTACGCCGAGGAGCGCGGTCTGGACCAGCTCGTGGTCTCGGTACACCCCGGATCACGCGAGGCCAACCGCTTCTACGCGCGCTTGGGCTTCGCTCCGCTCGCGGTACGGCGGGTCGCGCCCGTCGCCGTCGTACGCCGTCAGCTGTCCCTGGCCGAGCGCACCGTCGACAGCGTCGCCCGCCGTCGACCCCGGCGCGCGGTGCGCACGGTGCCGGCCCTGCCGCTCGGTCCCTCGGAGGACGTCGACCGCTCCTAGAGTGGACGACGTGGCAGCTCACCCGGTCCCCGACGCGCGCCCTGCCGGTCAGGAGCCGGCGCGGCACCGCCTGCTGCTGCTGGACGGCCACTCCCTGGCCTACCGCGCCTTCTTCGCCCTGCCCGTCGAGAACTTCTCGACCACGACGGGCCAGCCCACCAACGCGGTCTACGGCTTCACCGCCATGCTCATCAACGTCCTGCGCGACGAGGCGCCCACCCATGTCGCGGTCGCCTTCGATGTGAGTCGGAGCACCTTCCGGCATGAGGCGTACGCCGAGTACAAGGCCGGCCGGGCCGAGACCCCGAACGACTTCAAGGGCCAGGTCTCGCTCGTGCGCGAGGTCCTGGACGCGCTGCGCATCCCGATCGTGACCGCGGAGGGCTACGAGGCCGACGACGTCATCGCGACCCTCGCCACCCAGGCGGCTGCGGACGGCATGGACGTGCTGATCGTGACCGGTGACCGGGACGCCTTCCAGCTCGTCGACGAGCGGGTGACCGTCTTGTACAACAGCCGGGGAGTGTCGGACATGCGGCGGATGACGCCCGAGGCGGTGCAGGACAAGTACGGCCTGACGCCTGCGCAGTACCCCGAGTTCGCGGCGCTGCGAGGCGATCCCAGCGACAACCTGCCCGGGATCCCGGGACTGGGGGAGAAGACCGCAACCAAGCTCATCCAGCAGTACGGCGATGTGGCGCACCTGGTGGACCACGTCGATGAGGTCAAGGGCAAGGTCGGCGACAACCTGCGCGCCGGCCTCGCGTCGGTGGTGCGCAACCGCCAGCTCACCGAGCTGGTGCGCGACGTGGTCCTCGACGCCCACCCGGCCGAGCTCCGGCTGGGTCAGTGGGACCGGGACGAGGTCCACCAGGTCTTCGACGCGCTGCAGTTCCGGGTGCTTCGCGAGCGGCTCTACGCCACCCTGTCGGCGGTCGAGCCGGAGGCCGAGCAGGGTTTCGACGGCGGCTTCCGGGTGCTCGCCGCGGGCGAGGTCGCCGGCTTCCTGGCCGGCCTGCCCCGCGGGGTCCGCGTGGGCGTGCACGTGCGCGGCAGCTGGGGGCGCGGCACAGGAGACGCGTCGGCGCTGGCCCTGGCCTGCGTCTCGCCGGAGGCGAGCAAGGAGGGGACCTCGCCGGAGGCCGGCCCCGCTCGCGCCGACGACGCGGCCTTCCTCGTGCTCGAGGAGCTCACGCAGGACGACGATGTGGCCCTGGCCGCCTGGCTCGCCGATACAGGCGTCGAGAAGGCGATGCACGACGCCAAGGGACCGCTGCTGGCGTTGCGCGCTCGCGGATGGGAGGTCGGCGGGCTGACCAGCGACACCGCCCTGGCCGCCTACCTCGCGCTGCCGGGCCAGGGTGTGTTCGACCTGGCCGACCTGGCGCTGCGGTACCTGCGGCGGGAGCTGCGGGCGG
>JAABUJ010002111.1_pt1 | contig 25813 bp, 35 predicted proteins | sample 5559131 | NCBI WGS metagenome assembly JAABUJ01 (sample SAMN10711875, study PRJNA513366) | rock metagenome | isolation source: Antarctica rocks | place: Antarctica: Victoria Land, Mt New Zealand nord | collected 2016-01-07
GAATCCGCCACTCGGCATCGGTGAGGTCGGTAGGATAGAGACGGGGAGGCGAGGTCATATGAGACTCCTGGAGTGTGGTACTTCCAGTGTCTCACCTCGTCACCCCCTTTTCAGACAGTTTCTAGTCCGGCCTGACGCACACTATCCCGCCCGGCATCGGTCAGCGGAACGCTACGCGGTGCGTCATGGTCAGGCAGTAATCCCTCCTGGCGGTTCATGTCGTTAGCTCCAATGCTAGCTGTGATTGCTCTCGCTCATAGCGTTCCCGCAATCGTCGTGTTGCCTCCTCTTTGGTTTTAGGGAGTGGTCGCATGCCCTGCCTCCTGAGATGGCATCTTTGGCAATACGACGCGAGGTTCTCAGGCGTGACATTAGAGGGAGTAGGATCTACGCAATGATCGACGGTGAGGACATAGGGCGGCGGACCGTGCGGATTTCCGCACGCCTCGCATTTCCAACCAGCCGCTTCCTTGACTCGCCTGGCTATCTCGGGCCAATTAGCCGGATACAGATGACGGTTACGGTCGTACCAACTCATACCACCGACTCCTCCGCTGTGAGTTTGGCGAGAGCTAGTCCGAGACGTGCCCAATACTCGCCGGGAATGTCGCCCTCGTCGTCTATGGCCCCCATGAGCACATCAGCTGCCTCGGCTGTCTCCAGTAGCAGCACAAGGTTTTCCACGCCAATCGGGATCTTGGACATCTCGGTCGAGTCGGGATACGTCTGGGCAAATGCAACAAGACTGTGGATAGCATCAATGCGGTTCATGGCATCGTCTCATTTCGAGCAGCACCGAGAATGTCGTCACCACGTACAAATGCACGAATGCGCTCCATCTTTTCAGCGGTGGTATGCCCGTCCCATGTACCTATTGGCAACGCGTTCACGCGCCACACGCCCTCTAAATCAGCAGGATTCAGATGCCACGACACCTGGCCGGTTGGCAACTGCACGGCAATGACAGGCCAGTCTGGTTGGCCCTCGTCAATGAGCCGCTCTACCGGCAAATCTCGCTCATCCGCCAGGACAGCAACCAGCAACACCAGCAGCGCCCGATCCGTATACAACGAATCCATATCCGCGCTCTCTCTTAATCCCTGGTTTGACAGGTTCACGCCGCCGCCCCCTCTGCCGCCCGTCGATACGTTAGATACCCGCATGAGCATTTCCAGCGATGCGCCGGCGTCGTCTCGTCTATGCCCGGCAGACCCAACCATTGGCCGCAGTAGTTGTACGGTCCCAGACGAATGCCGCAGTGCTCACATTTTGGCGTTGATTGTGCGGTTAAGGTGCGTCGCGGATGCGCGGTGGTTTCCATGGTTTCCCTCTCTCTTTATCCAATCGCCACAATGGCCGGATTTGGCACCGGTGGCAGGTCAAGCGCGTACTTCGCGGCATTTACTTCCCATCCAAATAGAAAGCCGGTGAGAACTTCATCGAGAGCTTCGAATAAATCGGGGTCCTTTCGTTTCATCTGATCGTGAATGCCAAAAGCAATTTGAACCGTCGACCCGTCCTCTGGATTCCACGTATATTCACCATCCGCTGGGAGCGTGGCGTCTTCTGGATGTGCGCGCAGATACTCCAACACAATCCGCCCACACGCCCGCCCGGCATCGTCGTAACTATCCGGTTTGGTTGGCACGCTATCGAGATGTGCTGCCATCTGCTGCGGCGTCATCCCCTCATCCCGTGACGGCGACGGCTCACCGCCCAGGATCGTTTTCAGTGCTCGTCCCGCCGTGATGCCCATATCCGCTCCGTCGTCACTCATGGTTGCGCCTCCTGCTCTTCACCTCGATAGGTAGCGATGGTGTTGTTCAATTGCCTCATGCTGTAGTCGCCGCTATCAACCCACTCGATGGCATGCCATACATCCTCCAGACGATCAATCATCGGCCTAATCCGGGCCTGGCAGCGCAACACCTCCAAATAGAGCCGGCGGGATTCTTGTGCAGCATCCGCAAATCCAAGCCCCGCCAGACGATCCGCCATGCGGTCGAGGTTTTCCATTGCGGTACTCTGATCGCCCAGGAAATCACTAGCATCTCTGGAATAGAGATAATCGTAGCTTCCTCCGCTCATGACTGCACCGCTTCGACCTGCCACCAAAACTGACAGTAGCCTGACAGCAACGCACGCGCCGCCACGAACCCTCTATAAGGAACTTGACCGCGTAGGGGTGCGTGCAGGCGTGCTAACCAGCCGTGCATACAATGGTGGGTGAATTTGATCGCTCGTTTTGAGAGCTTCATCGAACGCCTGATGGAGCGAACCTTCACGCGCGCAACCAACAGTCATTTGCAGCCGGTCGAAATCGGCAAGCGGCTGGTTCGTGTGATGGAGTCTCAGCAATCTGTTGGCGTGGATGGCGTCCTGGTTCCTAATCTCTACGACGTCTATCTCAATCCCTATGACTTCGCGTTCTTTGAAGGCGCCCGTGGCTCACACGAAAAGTATCTGGAGTCGCATGTGGCCCGCGTAGCTCGGCAGCGCCGGTTCAGCACCGTTACCCGCCCGGTAGTCCGCCTCCATTCGCGCCCCGCGCTGGCCGAGGGGGATTTGCGTATCGAGGCCCACGTGGAGGATGCCAAACAGACCAATGACAATGACTTTCAGCACACGGCGCTCCTGCCCCGGATGGATGGCCCGGTCCATACTGGGCCGAGCACTCCCAACCTGGTCTGCGCCGGGAAGACGTATGCCGTACTGCGTTCGCCCAGTCGGGTCGGCCGGCTGCCCGACAATGACATTGTGCTGAACGATCGGCGGGTTTCTCGGTATCATGCTGAGGTATCCGAACGAAACGGTCGCTGGATGCTGCGAGATACGGGAAGCACCAATGGCACAGCGGTGAACGGGACGGTTACCAAAGAAACGGTACTGAGCCCGGGGGATACCATCTCGCTAGGCGGCCTCGAAGTGTTGTGGGACCAGTAGGCATCGCTTGAGTGTCGACGACATCCTCCTTCTCGGCCGCATTGCCTTTGTGGCGGCATTGTATGTCTTTATCGTTATTCTGGCACTTCTCTTGCGCCGCGAGTTGAGAGTTCGTTCACTGGTGCAGGGCGAACGTGCCCCAGCCGACCTCTTGGTCATGGAACCGGGAGAGTCGGGACTCGAGCCAGGCGAGCGGCTACCGTTGTTATCCTTGACCTCCATCGGGCGTGACGGCGAGAACGATATTGTCCTGGACGACACCTTTATTTCGTCGACCCATGCCAGCCTTTCCTGGAACGGTAAGGGATGGGTGCTCAAAGACACGGGCAGCACCAACGGCACCAAGTTGAACGGCAAGCAGGTGCGGCGACCGGTCGCGGTGAAGCCGAGAGATGTCCTCGAGTTTGGCCAGGTTAGGCTCCAGTTGGTGCAGCTATGAGGCGGGGGTATCACCTGCGATGGGTCGAACTCCTGCTGCTGGTGCTGGCCAACGGGATCGTGCTGGGCGGCTTCGCGCTTCTCTCGCTCGCCGAGCAGCGCCACCTCATGCAGTCGGCATTCAGCTATCCTCTGGTCTATGCGGCGAGCACCGTGGTATTGAGCCTGTGGATGGGTCGGTTCGCACCCCGAGCTGACCAGCTGGTGCTACCGGCAGTCACGGTGGTAGCCGGGGTAGGCATTCTGATCGTTACCCGGTTGAATCCCGCTTTGGGGCACCGCCAGGTACTATGGACCGTACTCGGCGAGGCCGGCGCGGCCCTGTTGATGGCCTTTCCTCGCAGCGCCAACACGCTCCGGCTCTATAAGTACACCTGGGCGGTGGTCGGCCTGGTCTTGATCCTCTTGACCATCGTCGGGGGCACCGATATCAACGGCAGCGGCTACCGCCGCTGGATTGGGTTCCACGGCGTCTACTTTCAGCCGGTCGAACTCCTGAAGGTGCTCATGGCGATCTTTTTCGCGGCCTATCTCGACGAGAAGAAGGAGCTACTGGCAGTCGGCCGTCTATCGCTGGGGCCGCTTCGCCTGCCTCCCTTTCAGTATCTAGCGCCTCTGGTAGCCATGTGGGGACTTTCGCTCGCGCTCCTGGTCAAGCAGAATGACCTGGGCAGCGCTCTCCTCTTTCTGGGCATCTTTCTGGCTATGTTGTATGTGGGGACCGCCCGCGCTGTGTATCCCATATCTGGGCTCACCATGTTCGCGGTGGGCGCCTATCTGGCATTTCATCTGTTTCCACATGTACGTGATCGAACTCAGGTCTGGCTCGATCCCTGGGCGCACGCGGCCGGCTCGGGCTATCAATTAGTTCAGGGATTGATCGCACTGGGAGTCGGGGGAATTGGAGGGCAGGGTTTGGGTCTGGGTCAGCCCGGCTCGGTGCCGGTGGTAACGACCGACTTCATCCTGGCGGCGATCGGCGAAGAGCTGGGCCTGGCCGGCATCTGCGCGCTCCTTTGTCTGCTGCTGTTCGTGGTGTTCCGCGGTCTTTCCGTGGCCATTGCCACCCAGGACGGGTTCCAGAAACTCCTCGCCGCGGGTCTGATGTCCACACTCGCTATTCAGACCGTGGTCATCGTCGGCGGCACCACCCGCCTCATGCCGCTCACTGGGGTGCCCCTGCCTTTTCTTAGCTACGGTGGTAGCTCGGCCCTGGCCAACTTTCTTATTGTTGGACTGTTACTCAAGGTCTCGTCGGAGACCCGGGAACGACGACTATGAATACCAACATTCGACGGATCGGTGTCTTTTTTCTCGTGGCGTTCTCGATACTCATCGCAGATGTCACGTACTGGCAAGTAATCGATGCCAGTAATCTCCAATCGCGATCAGATAACGGGCGGTTGTTTCAAGAAGCGCAACACGTGCAGCGAGGGTTCATTCTGGATCGCCATGGAGTGGTGTTGGCGGGGCGCTCCATCGATAACGCGGGAATCGTGCACCGCACCTACGCCGACCCGTCGCTCTCCCAGGTCATCGGCTACGACAATACGCGATATGGAAAGACAGAGTTGGAAAAGGCGTATGACCCGTACCTGGCGGGGCAGATCTTTGGCCCTAGCTGGAAGAGCCAGATCAACCAATGGGAGCACCAGGCAGTCGTGGGGGACAACATCACTTTGTCGATCGACGACCAACTGCAGCAGCAGGTGGTCGCTGCGCTACCTGACAGCCCGAGCGCGGCGATCGTGGCCGATCCCCGCACCGGTGAAATCTATGCGATGGCCAGCAAGCCCACCTTCGACGCCAATCGAATCAGTGACCCGGCGTACTGGAGCTCGCTGTTGACCGATCCAGGAGCTCCGCTGATCAACCGTCCCGTAAACGGCTACTACGTCCCCGGATCCACCTTTAAGCTGGTCACGCTCACCGCCGCCATCGACACTGGAACCATGTCGCTGTCACACGAATTTTTCGGCACGGATGCCCTGGGCCCCCTGACCGTGGGGTTCCACACCTTCCCCGACACCATTAATAATCTGGCGGAGTGCGGCCAGTCGCCGCCAGTCGATCTGGCCACGGCACTGGCCTGTAGCGACAATATCGTTTTCGCACGGGTAGGACTGGCAGTCGGCCCGACCCGCTGGCTGGACTATGCGCACCGCTTCGGTCTCGACCAGCCGGTGCCGTTCGATATCCCGGTATTCGTCAGCCACACCCTCACGGCCGGCGAGACCTTCAGCCCAGTCGATTTAGCCGCCAGTTCATTCGGGCAGGGCGGGTTACATGTGACGCCGCTCCAGATGCTGATGATCGCCGAAGCTCAGGCCAATCACGGCGATGTTCCGCGGCCAGTCCTGGTCCGGTCAGTGACTGCCCCCGACGGATCCACGGTAAAGAGCGCATCGTACGGGTCGCTGTACCATGTGGAATCATCCACCACAGCCGATCAGGTTCGAGACGCCATGGTGGAGGTGGTGCAAAAGGGATCGGGATACGCGGTGAAGGATCTGGGCGTCTCGGTAGCCGCCAAGACCGGTACCGCGGAGACGGGAGATGGCAAGCCGCCGCACGCCTGGTTCGTCTGCTTCGCACCGGCGGACCATCCCCGCATTGCCGTCGTGGTCATCGTGGAGCATGGCGGCGAAGGCGCGATAGTGGCAGCCCCGATTGCACGTCGGATCTTACAGGCGGCCCTACCAGCGATTCACTGAGCACGGACGCTCCCCGACAACGCCGTATACTGAGAGGCTGCGCGGTCGATCTGGGCGGTGCACACAGATCCGTTTGACCGGATCGCGGATGGCCGGCAAACGAGAAGGGGTGGCGAATGGCCATAGAGACCGTCGGCGTGGTAGGCGCAGGCTTGATGGGCTCCGGCATTGTCGAACAGGCGGCGAAGTCCGGCTTCCAGGTGGTCATGAGAGAGGTCAACGACCAGGCCCTGGCAGCGGGGCACAAACGAATCGCCAGTTCCATGGGTCGGGCGCTGGAACGGGGCAAAATGACGGAGCAGGACCGAGATACCGTACTGTCACGCATTACGGGCACCACGGACCTGGAAGACCTCCGCGATTGTGACCTGGTGATCGAGGCCATCATCGAGAATCTTGACCTGAAAAAAGAGCTCTTCGGCTCGCTCGATCGGATCACTCGGCCGGAAGTCATCCTGGCCAGCAACACCTCGTCGGTCAGCATCACCGCCCTGGGCGCCGCGACCTCGCGGCCCGATAAAGTGGCCGGGGCGCACTTCTTCAACCCGGTACCCGTGATGAAGCTGGTCGAGTTGGTTCGTGCGCTGGAGACCAGTGATGGGACCATGGACACCCTCCGGCAGTTCGGCGAGTCCATGGGTAAGAAGGTGGTAACCGCGCAGGATACCCCTGGCTTTATCGTGAACTATCTGCTGGTGCCGTACTTGCTCGACGCGGTACGCGCGGTCGAAAACGGCATCGCCACCGTCGAAGACATCGACACAGCCATGACGCTCGGCACGGGCGTGCCCATGGGTCCGTTGACTTTGCTTGATTTTGTAGGCATAGATACCACCCTCTATATCGCCGAGGTTATGTACGACGAGTTTAAAGATCCGAAATACGCAGCCCCGCCGCTGTTGCGAAAGATGGTCAACGCCGGCTATTACGGAAGAAAGAACGGGCGTGGCTTCCGCGAGTACAGCGCGAGCAAATGAGGGCCTAATGTACGAGAACATTGAGGTCGAGCGAGGGGACTCGGTCGCGACGATTACGATCAACCGGCCGCGCGTTTTAAACGCATTGAGCCACGATACGCTCCAGGAGATCGGCCAGGCAGTTCAGGACATAGCTGGCGATGAACGCGTCCGGGCCGTGATCATAACCGGTAGTGGGACCAGGGCGTTCGCCGCGGGCGCGGATATCGCTGAACTGGAGGCACTGGAGACCGCTCGGGAGGGATTCGAACACTCGCGCGATTCGCACCAGCTCCTGTTCCAATTGCACCAACTAGACAAGCCGGTGATCATGGCGGTCAACGGGTATGCGCTGGGCGGCGGCTGCGAACTGGCGATGGCCGGAGACATTATCCTTGCCTCGGAAAATGCGCAGTTCGGTCAACCCGAGGTCAACCTTGGGATCATTCCCGGATTTGGCGGCACCCAGCGGCTGCCACGGTTGGTCGGCAGAATCAAAGCGCTTGAGCTGATTTTTACCGGTGATCGCATTTCCGCTCAGGAGGCTCTGTCGCTTGGTCTGGTGAATCACGTGGTCCCCCAGGAAGAGCTACTTCCCAAAGCGCGAGAAATTGCCGGCAAGATCGCGGAAAAAGCGCCACTGGCCATTGCCCTGGCCAAGCGCGCGGTCTACGAGGGCCTGGAGAGCGGTCCCCGCGCCGGCAATGAGGCGGAGATGGCGTACTTCGGTCTAGCCGTCGGCACAGCGGATCGTAAAGAGGGCACGGGCGCCTTTCTGGCGAAACGCAAACCACTGTGGCAAGGGAAATAGCTGGGTGCGAGCCGCTTTGTTATCCGTGGGAAGCGAATTGCTGCGCGGCGATATCGTTGATACCAACGCAGCGTTTCTCGCTCGTCAATTGAGCGGGATTGGCTTCCAGGTGTGTCGCGTGGAGCAGATCGGCGATGATCTGGAAGATCTGACCGCCGCCTTTCGGACTGCAATGCAGCGAGCAGAGGTGGTTCTTTGCACCGGCGGACTCGGACCCACCCAAGATGACCTCACGCGCGAGGCGATCGCCAGGGCGGTGGGTGAAGAAATGTATCTGGACGACCTGCTGGTCCAGGAGACCGAAACCCGCTTTGCCTCGATGCGCCGGCACATGCCGGCCAGCAACATGCGGCAAGCGATGGTGATTCCTTCGGCCACGGCCATACCGAATCCGAATGGCTCAGCACCCGGCTGGTATGTCCGACACAACCGCTGCATCGTCGCAGCCATGCCGGGTCCACCCAGTGAGATGCAACCGATGTGGCGTGAATGGGTGCAGGGTCGCCTGGAGCAGTTGCTCCCTGGGAAGCTCTTCATGCTGGCGTTGATGACGTTTGGCCTGGGCGAATCCCGAGTGGAGGAACAGATTGCCGATCTACTCGATCGGTGGCCCGAGGTGACAATCGCAACCTATGCCAAGGATGCCGGCGTGCAGGTCCATCTGACTGTTCAGGCTGCAACTGAAGAACGCGTCGCGGAGCTGGGCCGTGAAGCGGAAGCGGCAGTACGTGAGCGTCTGGGAGAGTTCATCTTCGGCTCCGGCGACACCACGCTATCCGCCGCCGTGGGTGAGTTGCTGAACCGCCAGGATCGGACCGTGGCAGTGATGGAGTCGGCCACGGGAGGCGAGTTGGCAAGTATGATCACCGACCATCCAGGAAGCTCTCGGCATTTCCTGGGTGGCATCGTGGCGTATTCCCGTGATGTGAAACAAGCGTACGGCGTCTCCGCGGAAATCATGGATCGGCATGGCCTGGTTAGCGCCCAGACTGCTCAGTCGATGGCTCAAGCATGCCGTGACGCATTCGGCGTCGATGCAGCGCTCGCCGTCACCGGGATCGCCGGCGCCGAGTCAGTCGAGGGGAAAGCTCCAGGTACCTGCTATGTAGCGTTAAGCCTGGACGGGGTTGATGCGGTCCGCGAGATACACCGGCCCGGCAGCCGTGAGATAAGCAAGCACTTTTTCGCTCAGTCTGCCCTGGATTTACTCCGCCGGCACCTGCTTCGAAAGGAAACATTCGACGCATGAGCCGGCGCCTCAAAGAACTGCGTACGAACTGGATGTACTGGCGATTTCGCCATGTAACGCGCAACCGACTACGACTGAAATCGTGGTGGTCACGCCAGCGACACTCGCCGCACTTCGAGACAGGACGAAATGCGGGAAGCTTCTCGACCAAGCCCCGTGGCGGCGCTTCGTATGTCCACTATCGCTCCGCACGCAAGACATGGATAGCGCTGCTTGGCATGATTCTCGCTCTTACCGCTCTCAGCGCCCTGGTACAACGAACGTACGTCAACCCGGGGATCGTCTACCTGGTGGGTACGCTCATCGTGATCGCTGCGATCTATTGGGCGATGCGCCAGGTATAACGATTACCAGGTATAACGGTTATCCGGGGTTTCGTCAAGGCAACCCCTATAATAGCCTGGCGGTAGCGCGGTCGGGCAAAGAGGAGCGGAATGATACAACGCGACGAGCGTGCCTGTGGTGCGTCGCCGCCGGCAGGGCTGGCGGAGCACCTGCGGCATCGTTCCTTGATGCTTCGTTCCGAGCTAGCCGTCGGCTCCCCCCTGCTGGCGCGTTTCGGTCTCATCGCCATTGCCATGGTATTACAAGCCCTGGCGCTCTCCAGCCCGGGTCATTTTCGGCCTGCCGGTAATGGCGCCCTCGCCTTCCTGGTCGCGCTCGAAACGCTACTGAGCGTGGTAGCTGCATTCGCCGCAACTCTACCGCTGAAGCGATTATTCTCGATGCGCGTGCGTCAGGCTTTAGGAACGTGCGCGCTCTTTACGGTGGCAACGTTTCCAGTCTTTGGACTCTGGCAGGTAGGGAACGGGGTGCGTGCCACGGCGCACGCCATCGCCTATAACAACGATGGCGCCGTGATGGACCTGTACGCAGCCCAGCAAGTGGTGCGAGGCCACAATCCGTACGAAGCGGCCAACATCGCGGACGCTCTGGCGGCGGTCAATGCGCCCTCGACCACCACCACGCCCTTGATGGACGGACAGTTCCGCGGGACGACCGCCTATCCGAGCGAGGGCGCCGTGAATCAAGTGTTCCTGAATGTCCTCAACCATCGGTCAAGGCGAGGAGTGCCGCTACCGGCAGAGTTCGAGTCAAAGTATAACTATCCCGCCGGCTCCTTCCTCTTCATCCTTCCGTTTGTCTGGGCCGGCGTACACGACCTACGCTTTCTGTACGCCCTGGCCCTGGTCGCGATGGGAACATATCTTTGGTTTCGGATGCCGCGATCGCTGCGCTTCTTCGCACCGCTCCTGGTGCTTGCCGATATTCCGCTGGTACAACTCACTGCCGGCGGCCAGCCGGATCCTCTCTACGGTCTGTTCCTTATGCTGGCCCTGGCAGAGTGGTCGACGCCATGGCTCAGTCCGCTGGCCATGGGAGTAGCAATTGCTACCAAGCAACTTTCCTGGTTCTTCTTGCCGTTTTATCTCATCCTGATCTGGCGAGAGCAGGGCAGGCGCGAAGCGCTCCGACGCTGTGGCATTATGGCAGCCGTGTTCCTGGCCATGAACGGACCATTCATTGCCCGCTCACCGGGAGCATATCTTGCCAGTATCGCCGGACCCATGTCTGATCCAATGTTTCCGCTCGGCGTAGGGATCATCGCGCTCTTTGTATCCAACGTGCTGCCCATGCTGCCCAAGGTAGTCTTTTCATTGCTAGAAGCAGCGGCCTGGATTGGAGGCGGCATAGCATTCGTCCGCCTCAGATGGTTAAGCGCCGGCAGCATCGCCGTCCTGGGAACCATACCGCTCTTCTTTGCCTGGCGCAGTCTGGTGAACTACTTCTATTTAGCACCGCTCCTGGCGCTGGCCATCTATCTCGCTGCCAGGCAGAATGCCGAGTCTCAGCGGGTCCTCACGTAGACCACAGCCCCGCCGTACGACCAGGCACGCCGGTAACGACGAACGAGGTCCACAGCGGCCATCCCGAGAGACGGATCCGCCGGCTGCACCACTACCACTGCCACCGGCCGTCCATCGCGAATCGAACGGCGTAACGAGGCGACCTCTCCTGGTATCTCTGGCATTCGAAGCGCCGAGGTATACGGCGTGGCCGGGAGCCGCTCGCTCAACACATAGATCCAGGGCGCATTTCCCCACACCAGCAGCGTTCCGTACGGTGTCCGTCTGACCGCACCGGCCACCAGCAGATTGCGGTTCACATGGTCATCGAGCTGACCGCGATAGACGCAATAGCTTTCAGTGCCCAACGCATAGCGCGTGAAATTGCTGTAATACTGCAGGCGCTCGGCCAGAATGGATGCGTGGCCGCTGGCCTGTAAAGCATACCCTCCCAACGCCGACAGGGCGGCGCCCGCGGCGATCACGAGCGGCAATGCCCAGAGTACCCGCTTTGCCGGCACAGGTGGCCAGTCCCGTACCGTGGCGAGCGTCAGGCAAAGTGGAGTCACGGCTTGTAGCAGGTAGTGGCCGAAAAAACGTCCGCTCAGGAGCACTCCGGCGGCAGCATAAAGCAGCCAAATATACGGAAACGGCGCGCGGCGCAATCTGTAGCTGCCAATGGCCAGTGCCACGACCTTTATGATCAAAAGCCACGGAAGATTCCCGCCATTCCCCTGGCCGACATAGGCAAGATCGTACCAGAACGCGTCAGTGAGCATGGCCGGCAAAATACCCTGAAAGGCGGTAACGACCAGAGTAGCCGCAATGACGCCACTACCCGCCGCCGCATAGCGCCAGACACCGCGCTGATGCTGGGCCACGAGCCAGATCAGCAGCGCGATTGAATCGAAGACAGCGACGGACTTGAACAGGCATGCGATGCCCACGACGGCCCCGGCAGTCGCAGTGCATTTCCGCACCACGACGAGATATGCCGCTGACGCCGTGAGTGCCGCCAAAAACACCTCAGCATTGCCGGTGGTGCCCTCCAGAAAGGGGACGCCGAACAGCAACCCACAGAGGAGTGCAGCGGTCAGTGAAGCGATACGTCCGGCGACACGGCAGGCAAGACAGAACGTCAGTATCACGATCACAGCCACGGCCAGAGTGCTGAGCAAGCGGACGGCGAGAAGTGACACGCCAAACAAGTGGTAAACTGCGGTGTACAAAAGGTAGAGTCCTGGTGGCTTGTTTTCCCAGACATCGGCATACAGGCGGTAGCCGTGCGCCATGGCCTGGGCCACAGCAAAGTAGGTTCCCTCGTCGTTGACCCAGGGTGGGTCCCACCAGGATGGAAGGCGCCACAATAGCGATACAGCGAGCACGCCCAGAAGAGGATATCCACCGTAGCGAAGATGCTCGACCCGTTCTGAGGCGTGGAATCGCGGCGGCTGTGCTAGTGCCATTCGCGGTCAGCCACCTGCTCATGGCTGTCCTGACGGCGTTCATGGCAGCACTCCGTGGCCAATCTCCCCTGCAGATCTGGAATCAGTGGGACACCACCTGGTATCTCGGCATCGCGGCGCACGGTTACCACTGGGGAATTAACGGAAAATCGGCCCTGGCCTTCTTCCCGCTGTATCCGTTGCTTCTTCATCTCGGCAGCCTCGGAGGTTCCCCATCCGTTGCTTTCGCGATGCTCATCGCGAACCTGGCGGGCGGCGGGGCGCTCACGTATTTATATCTCTGGACGTCCGCCGATCGCGGGGCGGAGGTGGCCGGACGAACGGTATGGCTGTTTGCTCTCTTTCCCACGGCCGTATTCACCATCGCTCCCTACACCGAGTCCCTATTCCTGCTGTGCGCGGTGGGCAGCATATACCACGCCCGTCGCCAGCAGTCGCTGAGGGCAGGACTGTGGATGGCCGCGGCCATCATGACAAGATCGACAGGATTCATACTGATTCCGGCTCTCCTCCTCGCCGCTCGACCTCAACGGTTCCGTAGTTGGTCGGCACTGTTGGTACCGACCTGCGCCGCGGCTGGCGGGTACCTGGCATATCTGCTGGCTCTCGGGTTCAACCCGGTACACATTCTTGGCTCGCAGCGGGGCTGGCACCGTACTCTGACCTACCCATGGACGGGCTTCACAGCGTCCCTAACCTGGCTGATCCAGCATGGCTCGTATCTCCCGTTCACGTCCGAGAACCTACTTCAGATGGGCGCCGCGCTGTTCTTTCTATTTTTGACCGTCCGCGCCTGGCCGGAGATAGACCAACCCTCCAAGGTCTACTGCGCCGGCTTTTGGCTCATTGTGCTATGCACGCCAGAGTGGCAAGACGGCTTCTATGCGCCGTTTATGTCAACCGATCGCTTTGTGCTATCGCTGTTCCCGATCGTGGCGTGGGGCGCGACAAAGCTCGTGGGCAGGCGGTACCGTACGGTGCTGGTCGTCTCCGCGACCAGCATGGTGGTAGCCGCGGCCGTGCATCTAGCTGGAGGGTGGGTGGGGTAGCGCCTCACCGACAATGACGAGATTCCGACCGGCGGTGCATGCCCGTCCGATCGACTCAGGCCCGGATAGCACCCGACGACCAGAATCTGGTTGTCGCACGTGGTGAATGAGTACGATACCTCTACGCTTCCGGCACGGCGTCCGCCGGCTCCTGATCGCCACCCAGTTCGCTCGGAAGTGGCTCCGTCTCCCCGAGCGCCTCATCCAACGCTTCCTGGGATATCGGCGGGTTGACCTTGGCGATCATCTCGTCAGCCGGAAGAAGCACGGCAACGTTGGCCGGCAGATGCATGTCGCTGACATGGATGGCGCTGTTGATATCAATCAGCTGGGTGAGATCAACCTCGATGCTCTCAGGAACATCGTCCGGCAGACTTTCCACGTCGATATGATCGAGCAGACCCAAAAAGATACCGCCGTCTTTGACCGCCTGCGAATCTCCGACGAAATGTACAGGCACGCTGGTGTGCAGTTTTTCTCGCAGGTTCGCCTGGAAGAATTCGACATGCAGAATAGCGTTCCGCTTGGCATCAACCGTCGTCTGCTTGACGAATACCGGACGCGCTCTCTGGTCACCGATGGAAAGGTCAATCAGCTGGGTGCGACCGGCGTGCTTCAGTGCCTGGTGAAAATCGTGCAGGTCCAACTGAATGGACTGAGGTGTAACGTTATGGCCATACACCGTGGCCGGCAGGATTCCAGTGGAGCGTAAGCGGCGGACCTTCTTGCCGAGCATAGTCCGCGTCTCGGCTTTGAGTTGGGTATGTTGGGCCATGAAATCTCCTGAAAAGCTACGGGTAGAACGCTTTACCCTACCATGAATACTTGACGGCGCCCTACAGGATGTCCCCGTTTATTCCCCAGCGGGCGGATGTCCCGTCGCGGAAAGAGGTCGTCTCCCATTCGCCACCTTTATAAAGCCACGACCGGGCAACCACCAGTTCCAGCGACCCAGCAGCCGCATGGTAGCCGGCACCAGCAACGCGCGGATAAGGGTGGCGTCGATGAGCACTGCCACCGCGAGGCCGAGGCCGACCTCCTTGATGACCACCAACTGGGCAAAGGCGAAGGCGCCAAACACCACGACCATGACAGCAGCCGCGCTGGTGATGATGCGTCCGGTCACCTTCAGACCGTTGGCCACGCTCTCCTCATTATTACCACTGAGCCTATATTCCTCTTGCACGCGGCTCAACAGGAAAATCTCGTAGTCAGTACTGATCCCAAAGAGCACGCAGAAGAGCAGGACGGGAACAATCGAGTCGACATTGCCGACCGGCGTGAATCCCAAGAACTGCGCCAGATGACCGTCTTGAAAGGCAAACACCACGGCGCCGTAGGCAGCAAGAATGGAGAAAATATTCATCAACACCGCTTTGAGCGGAAGCAGCACGGAACGAAAGGCGAACAGCAAGACCACGAAAATAGTGACGATTACAAAGAGCGCGACCAGCGGAAATCGAGAGTACAGATAGTTGTTGAAGTCCATTTGTCCCGCTGTCTGCCCGCCAATCAGCACCTGATAGCCAGGTACTCGTGCCTGACGACGAAGCTGCACGACGTATCGCTCCGCCGCGGCACTCGACGGGTCGCTCTTGAGGAACACCGAAATGAGCGCTGTATTCTGTTTTCCAACCAGCGCTTGGGCCCGGTTCTGAGCTTGGGTCGTGGGACTCTGCAGCGCCTGCAGCGTCTGGGTGCACGAACGGAGCTGTTTTGCCGAGTCGGGTACTGGGACCGCTGAGATGCCTGCTACCTGTGAGGAGCCGCAGATGTGGTCGAGCAGCGCAAAAGCTGCTGATCGGTACGTCGAGGAGGCAGTACCAGGGTCTCGCGTGACGACCACCAGAACCGGTGAGTGGTTGGCGTTGCCCAGGTGCTGGTTCAAAACGTCATTCCCGGCGCGAGAGTCAACCGCCGGCGGTAAAATTTCCGGACCCGGAATGCCAACCCTCAGATGAAACGCGGGCGCTGCCAGAGCAGCCACCACGACCATGACCGAGAGAATAACCCGGACCGGATACCGCATGACGTTGAGTGCGATCCGACGCCAGAGATCGTACGACGAGAGACGAGCGGGAACCACCGGCAGCATGTTAATACGCGCCCCCAGTACCCCCAGAATGGCCGGCAACAGGGTGAGTGCAGTCAGCAGCGACAGGACAGTGACGATACTGCCACCAATGCCGAGCGATTCCAGCATCTGGACGCCGGACAGGGTAAGGGCATAAAACCCGACACTGACGACCACCGCCGAGACCAAAATTGCCCGTCCCGAAGTCGCCACGGTATACCCCACGGCTGTTTCCAGGTCTCGCCCCAGGGCGAGTTCCTCCCGGAAGCGATTGACCATAAACAGGGAGTAGTCAATAGCCACCCCCAGCCCAAGCATGGAGGTGGTGTTCAGCACAAAAATCGACATGTCTATGCGATGGCCGACAACATAAATGACCGCAAGAGACAGAGTGACCGCGACCGGCGCCATCAGAACCGGGGTCAGAGAAGCAACCACGGACCCGAAGATGACGAGGAGCACAAGCAGTGCGATGGGAAGCGTGACCAGCTCCACGTGATGAAGGTCGTCGTCGCTGACCACTTCCATGTCGTGAAAGATGGCGGATGGGCCGGCCAGGTATGAGCGGACGCCGGTGGCGGCAAGCATGGAGCGCATCGGCGCTGCAAAGCTTGCGCCAAAGTCTGCCCGCGGATCGCTGTACACACGCGCTATGGCAATGGCGCCGTCGGAGGACAGGACCGGCGCAGAGACCGTAAGCTGTGTACGGTACACCTGTAGAACGTCGCGACGAAACCTGCGTGCCGCGGCCAGAAGCCTTTCGCCTGGATCGTTATGGCCGGCAAACACGGCCGTGAAAATTAAGGCTCTATAGCCGTAGGCGTGGTGGAGTCGGTCATAGGCACGCACCGAATCGCTGTTTCCGATCGTGTACCCGCCACCGTGCAGCACGCCGGTCACACGCGGCGCCACGACCGCAGATCCGGCAAACACGACCAGCCATATCGCCAGCACGATCCACCGGGTACGGAACACCAGGCGTCCGAAGCGTTCAAGCACGGGTCACGCCGCGTCCATCTCCGGGAAAGGGGACCAGCCCATTATGCTCCGGTCGGTTCCAGCGTCGTGTCGTCAATCACTTCGACCACACCCGGCAGATTATCGACCATGGAGGCAGCATACTCGGCATCCTCGGTGGAGGTAACGGGGCCAACAAGATGCACAATTCCGTTCCGGACCGCGACCTGCAACCGGTACTGCGAGGTAAGAGAATCCTGGCTCAACACCATCATGATTTCTTCGCGTAGATCCTCGTCGCCCCGGGGCACATCCTCCAGCACGGACTCCTCCTCGGCGGAGGTGCCAAACCCTGTGGCGACATGGATACCATCGCGACCTCCCGGCAGGACCGGGGGATCGATTGGTGGAGTATAGGGTTCTGCATCACGGACGGCCTCGATGACGTCCGACGTGCCGACTGAATCTGGGAAGGGGCTCAGCTCATCACCGGTATCCAGTTCTTCCCTGCCGTGATGGCTGGTCTCCGTGGTCGTTGATGGCCATTGCTGATCCCACATGTTTTCGCGAGATGCGTACTCGTCGTTGTTGTGCGTCATGCTTTTCCCTCTCTCTTGGGCCCCACACTCTCCGCGGCTGGCCGCTCGGCATACTGAGGCACGTCCCCCAGGCTGGTGTATTCGTAGCCGGGCGTGGCGCCCTGGCGACTGAGATAGCCCTCCGGTGGCACATTCCAGCCGCTACGCCGCAGATCGGACATACCGACGTTTAACTGCACCCCCAACTCCCCAACACTCGCCACGGCAGTGGTCGGAACGTACCAGTCGTGAATGAGGAGGAGACCCTGTTGAACATGAACGTAATCGACCGCATGGCCGATCTCCTCAGTACGTCCCAGGCGCCGTCCATTTGCCAGGAACACCGGCATATGGCGATAAAACTCCCAGGACCGCTTCAACGCCGCTGCTCTTCCCGCAGCATCGACTGCTCCTCCGGGGAGCCACCCACGGTGGTGTCTCCGTCCACATCGGGAGGGTAGACCTCATTGCCGGTGCTGGATCGCCCGGCGTGGAACGACGCATCCACGGCGCTGGTGTCGATGTCTTGCGTCTCAGTGTCGGCTATCGGGATCTCCCTCCCCGAACCCTGATTATCAAATTGTTGGGATTGACGATTTGCCTCATCTGCGTCAATGCGCCGGCTGCTCTGCTCGTTCTGCTCCATGCTCGACCTTCCTCTGCCCTTATCGACGAACTATCCAACGGGAAACCGCAAGGCCTTCCCCTTGGTATCGGGCTGGCCTGCAAGATGCATACCGCCGCCACTCCTCAATACACCGACAGCGGCCGGTATCGGCGCATCACTTTCATTGTGCGCGTCACGGATGTCTACTCCAAAAATCATGGTCGTTACGCGGCCGTCGGTTTGTCTCGCCTCACGACGCGCATTCGATCATCGATACTTTCCCGGGAGCGCGACGCGGCTGAGCCACACCTCGGTCTGCCCGTAGACGTGCAACTGAGCTGCACCCCAGGTAACGAACATGTGGTGGCCCTGCCCGGCCGCCAGGCCCAGGTAATCACCAAAGAAGCGACCCGGACTATAGCACGCACTCTGACCGGGCTTCGCTTCATAAATGTCCGTAACGCGCGTCGGAACATCGTTGACCTGCACATTACGGGAGACATGAAAGCCACCCTTGAAGCGGGCGCGCGCCGCGTAGACATCCAATTGCTCAGAACTGTTCCGTCGATCGTAGAAGGCAAGGCCCACCGACCCATCGGACAGAGCCGTCACCGACGGCAAAAAGCGATCGGCCGTTTGCACGTCGTTGACCGGCATAGGCTTGTTCCACCTCTTACCAAAATCGCCGGATGAGCTGAGCATGATATCGCTCGTAACCACCGCATGGGTGAGCTCTCTACTGACCGCTGCCCAGGTGACGTACAGCCGGCCGTCCCGAGCCACGGCCGCGGATGGGTAGGTAATGCTGCGGAGCCGTTCTGGATCGACCATGCGAGGAACGCTCGTAAAGGGTCCAGCGATGCTCCGCGCCGGACCAAAGCTGGCGCCATCGTTGCTCGAGGCGCTCATGAAGATCTGCCCCTTCCCGGTTAGTGTGTTGTTGGAAGGTTCGGCCAGTGCGGACCAGAAAACGTAGACATGCCCCTTGGGACCCACCACCGGGAACGCGCCGTTTTCGGAGAGCGGCAATTCGGCCAGTACCTGCGGCGGGCTAAAACTAACGCCACCATCCGTAGAGCGGGAAAGCACGATCTGTTGACGATTCTCGGAGCGTGTCCAGGCAACGAAAATATGCGACAGGTGACCGGGCACGCTCTCCACCGCCATATATGGCTTGTCGTCACTCGAATTAACATCCACCACGGTTGGGGGTCGGAAGGTCTTTCCGCCGTTGCGGGAGGCGGCAACAATAATCCCTCCGCTACCCGCCGGACCGTTGCAGTAGGTGGGACTCTCTACCAGATAGCTGACGAATACCGTGCCGTTCGTCGCGAATCCAATCGAGGGATCGGCAGCGTAGATATAGGGCAAAGGAAGAGGTGTCGGCCGGGCGGTAAACGTGCGACCTCGGTCATGGCTGGAATAGAAGCCTATGGGATAACTCTTCCCGACGGCGGGTCCACCAATCGTCGCGACCGCCACCGAGGAGGGATGGCGCGGGTTGACGGCGACCACCGGTTCCTCGGCGTACTTATACAGCATCACAGCGTGAGGCGCTGCAAGTGCCGCGTGAGGGGACGGGTAGATCGAGGCGGCGATCAAGGCGAGGAGCAACAAGGGATGACGACGGGGCATCAGTTATCCTCCAGGTTCCGGGTCACTAACGTGTCAAGATCTTATTTTAGTCGTTCAATGGTCCGGCGGGATCAGCCGAAGGGAATGGGCAATCCAACACGGCCCGAAGCGTCACACCTCGTGATGCGCGCGACGAAGCGCTTCACAATATTCAGCCGCCAGTTCGTACTCGCCGGATTCCTGATAGACCTGCAACTGGTCGGCGGGCCAGTCTCGATACACTGAAGCAAAACTATGAATCGCCCCCTCTTTGTCGCCAGCTATTAAGCAGTAGTTCAGAGCGGCGTAAGCTTTCCTCCCTATTATGGAGTCAAAGAATCCCAGGGGGACCCTGCCGTGAGCTACCCATTTGTCCTGGTCCTCGCCCGACTCGCATGATTTCGCTCAGAAGTCTCATCGCTACGGGCTGCAGCCTCGTTATGATGCTCTCCGTTGGAGCGGGCTACTTCCTTCCAGCCACACAGGCCACGTTTGCGCTGCGACCGGCTGGAGGGACGGACGTGGTCCTCGGCGCCAGCGGCCGGGGGAATCATACGACGCGCATGTTCACTGTTCCCCACAATTGGACGCTCCAGTGGCAGTACGCGTGTACCGGCACGCGGGCTCATTTTCGGATCGTCGTGTATAGCCACACCGGGCAGCGGGCGCCAATCACGGGGGTGAATAAAGAGGGCCGCGCCGGGCGCGGCACGAGGCTCGCACACGCGGGTGGAATGCTTTACCTGGTTATCATCTCACGGTGCTCGTGGCGATTTGCTGTATCCCGACAGGCGCTCCACATGCCTACTGCCACCCCGACAGCAACACCCACAGCAACACCCGGCCGAAGCTCGGCAAGCCGGCTGGCTCTGCATGTTGCCGGCAACCAGTTGGTGAACCAGCAAGGGCAGACCATCCGCTTGATCGGGGTCAACGTCCCGGCCAGCGCCCAATGTATCCCGACTGGGCCGCACACATCGCCCGGCATCTTCGCCTTCCCCTCGGCGACACAGACAGCCGCCGCCATTGCGGGCTGGCACGCCAATGTGGTCCGGATCACGGTCAACGAAGACTGCTGGCTCGGTATCAACGGCGGCAACACGGCCTACACCGGGGACCCCTATCGCGTCGATATCGCGAACGTCGTCGCTGTCCTGCATACACGCGGAATCTACGCGATCATCGATCTGCACACGAACGCGCCGGGCGCAACCCCCTCGACGTCCCAGCAGGTCATGGCGGACGCCGACCACGCGCTCGCCTACTGGACCTCGGTCGCAGACACCTTCAAGGACGATCCCGCCGTCATCCTCGAGCCGTACAACGAGCCGCACATCACCAGGGCAAACGCGCAGACCGAGAACCCCTGGCAGTGCTGGCGCGACGGTTGCTTGGCCGATGAGCTTGACCAGTATCGCAACCACCGCATACCCGGTGCCGCTCCCTGGCGGACGGCCGGCATGCAGAGCCTCGTCGACGCCATCCGGGCTGCCGGGGCGACCAACGCGATCCTCATCGACGGCTTGAACTGGTCACAGGATCTGACGCAGCTGCTGGCATATCTCCCCGCAGATCCGCGGCATCAGCTGATCGCCGATTACCACAACTACATGTCCGCCGGCTCCAAGAATACACCCGGCTATTGGGATTCGGTGATCGCTCCGGTCGCCGCCCGAATCCCGGTGATGACGAGCGAGTTCGGCGAGAAGGACTGCGGCTCGGCCTCCGTGACGCACTACATGCAGTGGGCGGATGGGCACAACATCTCCTATATGCCCTGGCTTTGGATGCCCTGGCCATGCGGAGGGATGGGTCTCATCGCAAACTGGGACGGGACACCCTCGAACTATGGACGTGCCTTCTACGACCATTTCCACGCGGTCAGCTTTAACACTGGCTAGCCGATCCTCACCTGGCTGTTTCACGATCTCGTCCTCTAGCTCATCGAGACCAATCAGATCACGGCCTTCCTTCCGCGACGCAACGGACCAAGTCGTGTTAACGAGTCATCCCGTGCTATGAGAGGATCTGCCTCATCGCGGATGAACGTCGAACGTGCGACCCGTGATGAGCAGGACTCGCAGCATCAGAGGAACTGCCCCTTGTACTGGGTCGGGCTGGTCGTGGCTTTGTTCCGGTCCGTGGCAGGTCTTATGGTAGAGTACGTCGCATGAAAACTACCATCGATGCTGCTGGCCGGCTGGTAATCCCGAAAGATCTTCGGCGCCGGGCCGGAATCCAGCCAGGGATGCCACTGGATGTCCGCTGGTACAACGGCCGAATTGAGATCGAGCCCGCCGCTACTCCGGTCGATCTAGAACGGAGGGGACGGTTCCTAGTCGCGGTTCCGCAGACCGAGACCGAGAAGCTCACGGTCGAGGCGGTAGAGGAGACGCATGCGGCCCTCAGTGAGGAGCGAAGCTCCCAAGCCCGCTCGTGACGCCTCGATTCCTCATTGACACAAGCTGCATGATCGCCGTGCTCTGTGGCTGGCACGAGCACCATGACCGAGCCACACGGGCGATCGAGCAACGGCTCGACCACGGCGAGACGATGGTGGTAGCCGCGCCGGGGCACATCGAAGCATACGCCGTCTTGACTCGCCTCCCGCCGCCTCATCGCCTCCCAACAGCAGCGCGCTCCTCACCGTAAACTCCTCGAAACTATGGCCCACTGTCCGCTCCTGGATCCGGTTGATGGCGCGCAGCATGTCCTCAACAAAGAGCTCCCAGTTCCGTCGCTCAAAGGGCACGCAACGCCTCTCGCCTGATACGGCCTTCGAGCTGCGGACGAAGGCTATCCGATGGGACCAGGTCCACCTCCCGCCCGAGCACCGTTTCCAAGTAATTCTGCAGGTGGGCAAACCTGAGGAGACCAGCTGGACGCTCGACTTCCACCAGGATGTCGACGTCGCTGTCCGGTCCCGCCTCGTCTCGGGCGACTGAACCAAAGACGGCTAGATACCGTATCCCCATCCCCGCAAGCTCTTCACGGTGCTCCTGCAGCCTGGCGAGGACGGCCTGCCGGGCATTGCCAGTCACGAAGCTCGTCCGGTGTGGTTTGTTGTTTACCTCGCGCGCCATTCCTTGCTCACGGCTCCACGTTTCCGAATACTCCGAATGAGTCAAGCCATCCTATCCCGTTGCCACCCGGACCCTGCTGCCATCGGCAGTCACGTCCTCGACCACTTCCATGCTCGACGGAAACACCAGGGCGGCTTCCGCCGCTTCCTCCGTAGCGGGAGCCACCTCCACGATGAATCGGAGCCCGAGCGCGCGGGCAAGCCGCCGCAGCATCTCCAGAGAGGGCGTATGCTCTCCCATCTCCAGCCGAGCCACCTGCGGCTGCCTGGCGCCCAGTAGCTGGGCAAGCTGCGTCTGTGTCAACTGGTGCTCGACCCGGTAGCCGATGATGGCGAGCGCAACGGCGCGAGCCAGCGCCGTCCGCTCCCAGTAGGCACGGAAGGCGGGGTCGTCCTGGAGTTGCTCCTCACGAACGTCTTCGACGCTACGCGGACGGGTCTTTTCCATCAGCTCTCCTCTCTTGCTCCAGTTGGATCAGTCGCTCTCCAGCAGTCCTCACAGCATGGCGGAATCCGCGAGGATCGGTCTGGGCCTCCGGACCGATCGCCGCGATAACGAGAGTATCTCCGAGACGACGGTAGAGCCCCCGCCATGGACTGCGGCCGGCGCGAGGACGAAGCTCACGAAGCTGGGCGGCTCCCTTGACCTTGCTGCTATGCGGAAAGGGAAGTTGGTCGCCATAGACCATCAGCTTCTCGAATGCGTTCTGCATCGCGTACCATTCCCCCTGCGGAAGGGAGGTTAGTTCCGGCTCCGCCTCCGGATGCACTTCCAGCTTCACTGCCTGACTATAACACGAGTGATATAGACGTGCTTTTCTGCATTTGAGGCGATAGTGGGGATGAGAGCCGCATCACGCAGATGACAGCAGTCGTTCTCGCGGGCCGCCATGCGCTACTGCGAGCGTTTGGCGCGTCTCAGCGCTTCGTGCTTGCGTCCGGAACTCCCACCCGGCACGCACGCCAGCATAGCGTCAATAGTAGGAAACAACTTGTACAATGTTGTACACATGTAGGAGGCGAGATGCGGAAGCAGGAAATTATCACGCAAACAATGAATGTCAGCGAAGCGCGCAAGCAGTGGAGCAAGCTTGTCAATGCGGTTGCCGGGAAGCAAACGCGGGTGCTGGTCGAGAAGAGTGGTGCACCGGTGGCGGCGATAGTCTCAACTGATGACCTGCGCCGACTGCAGGAGATCGACACACAGCGGCAGCGGGGCGGTGCTGCGCTGGAGGAGATCGGGCGAACCTTCGCGGATGTGCCGGAGGAGGAGCTTGAGCGAGAGATTGGTCTGGCGTTAGCGGCGGTTCGAGCGGAGGGGCACCCAGTCAAGCCCTGATGAGGCGAGTGGTTCCCGATACCGATCTGCTGGTCTCCGGGATCATGGAGGCTGGTCAATTCCCGCGCGGTATCCGCTGAAGGCAACAGGAGAGATGCAATGGAGCGGGCTTCAATCAATGAGGAGCGCGAACAGCGTATCCATATGGAGATCATCGTCGATGCCTATGGTCCAGACGAGCAGGCAATGGGCTGGTACTACTACCTGGACGATAGCCTGCAGTTCCCGATTCTGACCACCTGCGTCACCAGACGCGCAACGTCGCCGCTACGGGTCGGCGACCAGGTCGAGGTGGTTGGGATGGCGCCAGAGGAGGAATGCGAGCACGAGATGTTCGTGCTCATGCCCTGGGAGCGCGATACGCTCGCGGTTCCCCTGTCGCAGCTCAAGTTCGTCACCGGGGATACACAGACACAGCAGGCGGTCGAGGACTGGCAGTACTGGACAGCTCGGGGCTACCAGTTGTGACGACGCCGACGACAACGAACACTTCGGCATGATCCTCACGCCCGAGCACGCTCAGTTCTTCTATTGGATCGGCCCAGGGGATCTGCACACGGGAATCGGGGGCGGATAGCACCTTTCCGGTGTATACTTGGTGTATGAGTAGGGTTCGGACCAATATCGAAATTGAAGATATCTACGTCCAGGTCATCATGGACCGCTACCGAGTGCGGACCAAGACTGCGGCGATTGATCTTGCTCTGCGGCATCTCGCCGGTCAACCAATGACACGCGAGGAGGCGCTGGCAATGGAGGGGATACACGCGATACTTGACCCGCCCCCAGACGTCAGGCCCTTCGATCTGGAGTGATCCTCGCCGACACCTCCGCCTGGGTCGAGTATGATCGGGCCACGGGAAGCACGGTCCATCGACGCGTACGAGAGCTGATCGCCATGGGCGGTCCCTTGGGCGTTACCGAGCCAGTCATCATGGAGGTGCTAGCCGGAGCCCGCGACGATGACCGAGAGGGATCTCTACGCCGCCTATTACTCCGCTTTGAGCTGCTGCGCTTCGATGTGGCAACGGATTTTGACGGCGCAACGCGCATCTACCGCCGTTGCCGTCGAGAGGGAATCACGCCACGTGGAATGGTGGACTGCATGATCGCTGCTGTGGCTTGGCGTACCGGCGCGTCACTGCTCGCCAACGACGCCGACCTGCACCGCATCGCCGTAACCGTCGGGATCAATCTGGATGATGCGTCCTTGTGCGCACCCTGAACGGGCTTTGGAGTTCTGAGTGTGACGCTGCTCAGCGATGACGGAGAAGCACCTAGGACAGCCACGCTAGCGCCTTGGCACACCTCATGATGGTTGCGTCGATAACGGATTGCCGTCAGGATTGTCGCACCGGTTGAAGACTTCACGCCACGCCTCCCAAGGGTACACCTTCGAGACAAGGCATATCCCTCCGCGCTTTGTGGATGGACATCTCATCAGTGCCATCACGACCCAGTTCCTGGCGGCGTGGTGCGACCGGTTTGGGGAGACCGGGAAAGACCGCCTTGCTGCTCATCTGGGCGGGTACCCTCTGGGTGTCTGCCTGGCACATCAGCCAGGCAGTGAAAGGCTGGATCCGGGAGCACAATCAGCAGACACAGCCTTCCTTCCGCGACGCAACGGACCAAGGAGTGGTAACAAGTCATCCAGTGATATGAGGGGATATGCCTCGTCGCGGGTGAACGTCGAACGTGCGACCCGTGGTGAGCAGGACTCGCAGAATCACTGGCCCCCCGGTCGTGTCGCGAGTCCGATATCGATAGGTACCCGTGCTTCCGCCATCGTTCTGGACTCCCTCGGAGGTCCCTCGAATTGTCGCACGGCCCTCTGGCATGTCGTTCGCTGCTGCTTGCCGGACGGCAATCCGCCTCGTCGGAAAATGGCCGCAAATGAAGAAAACTACGTCTCGCCAGAGAGAAGGCCAGATGGTGAGGGCGGTGGGGCTCGAACCCACGACGCACGGATTAAAAGTCCGAATTTGGGCGGGAATCGGGGTCTGTCCGCTGGCGTTCATCGTGCCCGTAGCACACGCTCTGCCCGTCCTGGCGCAACGTCGCAGCACTCTATTCGCGGTCCGCCCGTCCG
>JAABUJ010002113.1_pt1 | contig 25726 bp, 31 predicted proteins | sample 5559131 | NCBI WGS metagenome assembly JAABUJ01 (sample SAMN10711875, study PRJNA513366) | rock metagenome | isolation source: Antarctica rocks | place: Antarctica: Victoria Land, Mt New Zealand nord | collected 2016-01-07
AAGTCAATCGTTTGAAGTTTGTGAAGCGCTCCATGTTTGGTCGTGGAAGCTTTGAACTGTTACGAAGCCGGTTTCTGGAGGCCGCATGAAATCCGTTCCTGATGAGCACGAAAAGTGTGGAAGAACCCCGCTTCCCTCCTGCACCACCGCTGTGCCTTTGGTCGTCGTTGGGCAGGTCGCCTTCAAAAAACGGTCATCGTAGGGAATGCGGCGGTGCTCTCGTTCTCCTCCCTGCTTCATCCCCCAGAGATAGGCTGCTTGTGGCGTCATGCCAATACCGCTGTGTTCATCCTGGTCATAGACCTGATAAGCATACTCGCAGAGGTACGTGTAGAGATCCGGGAGCATCCAAAGGGCGTGATGTTTGGGATCAACGGCGCGGGTGAGCAGGCGTGCTCGTTTGGCAGTCTGGGTGTTCCCCAGAAGGGTGTAGATAAATTGATCATTAGTCGTTTTGAATAATCGTTCGCACACCGACCCGAAGTGCGGTTTGGCCCAGGGGCGGGTCTTCTTGATACAACGATAGCGAGCAAGTAAACTGTCAAAGTAGACGCTGTGGAATTCGCGCCCGCCATCCACCACAATGGATTGGGGGAGTCGCTCAAAGCGCTGGACGCACACACGCAACACCATCATTACTGAGCGGTAAGAGGGTGGATCAAAGGTCAAGTAGACAGAAAGCAAACGACGAGAGTGGGCATCTACCATGAACGTGACCCAGGGCTTGCCCAAAATCTCCCCGGTTGAGGAACTACGGACCTGGATGTCCAGTTCGGTATGATCAATATGGGCCACCTGGAACGGGCGGCTTCCATGCCGGGGCGTCTGAGCGGTTAATTCCCAGAACCAGGGCTGTTTAGGATAGGCAGCCCGCGCACCCTCTCTGGCTTCTGTTTGCTCTGGCGTGGCTCGCTGCTTGATCCGTTGATAGAAAGCGCGTGCGGATAATGCGGTCAGATTGCGCTTGCGACACTCCTGTTCGTAGGCGCGATAGACAGAAGCTGCGGGCATGTGGCGTGGGGTCTCAAACTGCTCGGTGATAAAAGCATCCATCATCTCACGTGGTGCGGATGGGGCTTTGGGCTCACGGTTGCCCTGTGCGGTTTTACGCGGAAGCAAGCCAACATAGCCACTGCCAAGCTGTTCTTCTGCTTCCCGAAAGCGTGCAACCCAGCGGTGGAGGGTGCGCGGCGGAACTCCAGCGTAGCGCTCTTTCTCCCCATTGAGGTAGGCCATGACTTTCTCAAAGCGTGCAGTGGCCTGGCGCTGATCCTCTGGTGAGGCCCTATCCATGAGGTGATCGACTTCCGGCGAAACGGGCGGATCTTCTTCGGCTTGCAGTCTAGTGATCACCCCAGTGTCAAGCAACTGAAAAAAGAAACCAGAGGGAAGCTGGATCGGAGTGCCTTTCTCCGGTAAGAGCGTGGTGGTTGTGTCTCCAGGATTGAGCAGGGTAAAGGCGCGCCCATCCCACAGGAGTGTGGTATTGACAACGAGCGGCGCATTCACTTCTGGCAACGGACTACCCACTCGCGATGTTAGGCGTGTTGGCAGGAGATGTGCATAGGTATGGGCCTGCTCCTCATTGAGATAGAGGCGAACACGCCCATGCTGAATGAGCGGTGCCGCGTACAAGTCCGTGTAGAGGAGATCAAGGGCCAGCATGGCGTAGACATCGTTCGCACGCACCCCGGAGCCGTCCGAGGCAAGTGCGGAGAGAGGAAGGCCGGGTGTCTCGCGGATGCGCTGCAAAATGGTTGTTTGCACGGACACAGGCACCGCGAGTGTGGTGTCAAAGTAATCTTCAAGGAAGAGAAGATTGTCGATGTAGGTCGCATGGAGTTCTGCTGAAGAGCGCACGCGGAACGTCAGCCCAAGTGAGGCAACTGCCTCTTCAGCAGGCGGACAACGCCAGCTCCCATCTTCCTGCTGCTGATAGCGAAAGGGATACTGTGCTGCCAGCCGCTTGAGATCCGTGTCGTGCTTCCATTCCTCAAAACAGACTGAATCGTTGCGTAAGACCAGAAAATCAGGGGTGTAGTAGTGACCCTGCATCTTTTTCCCAGATTTGTCCAGGTAGCGGATTTTGAAGGTGTCTGGTTGCTCAAAGAATTCGCGTACCGACTCGTCACGATCCATCATGACAATGGCCCACAATTCGGGATTCTGGCTCTCAAATTGAATGGTGACTCCCATTTTGCGCGAGGGATAGGTGCCGCTGACGGAGTTCCCACGAGAGGAGACGCGACGCGTAGGCAGTGATCGGCGAATAGTTGAGAGATAGTCACAGGTGGATGGTGCCAGGGTACGCGCGCAGCACCATTGCTCGAAGGCTGCGGGAGCCATCGGTAACGCTTTTGACGGCATGATCAATGCACCTCGGAGAGTATTATTGCCTCAGCTCTGCCTTTCTTCGACAAGCATGCTTCTACAATGACGGCGAGTACACGGCGGATATCGATTTACAAGGTATGGTTCATGAACCCATGAAAAGCATACTGTATTTTGAGCGGAAAGACAACCCTGTGAAGCATATTGTGGCACTATGCAGCATAGTATGGCAAGGAAATCAGGGAAAAATGAGCGAAAAACAGAAAAACGGCATGCTCTCGACGCACTGCCACGATATGCTACGCACTACCGAATCGCTGCCAAAAGATGCTTCACAGCACCATGTTGCCCGATTGCCCTGGATCGGCCTGGGAGCGTGAAATGGTGCCAGGATATGCTTCACAAATACTGCCTAGATGGGGGTAAAATCACATTCCCATTTCCCTCAAGCGTTTTGAGGAGAGTGGTGTCGCGCTTGTGGAATGTCCCGGCTGTGGAAGAACGTGGACCCTCTCTCCAAGCGGTGGAGTTCTGCGCTTCAAGTCTCACGACAAACGCAAAATGAACACTCCCAATACCGGACGACGGTGGGTTAGGGAGGAAGGGGAAACTAACTGGAATGTTGTCTAGCCTGGTAAGAAAGCATCTCAAATCACGAGGCGTGGTAGCCATCGTAAGCAATGTGCATGCTATCCTATGAACAGGTGAGAAGGAGAGGTACCGTGATGCCTGATGCTCTATTTGCTGAGCCCAAACTTGCCGAAATCTATGACCTCCTTGACAGTCCGGCCCGACCGGACCTCGCTCCATATCTAACCATAGCAGACGAGTAAACAGTTATACAGCTTCAACTTGAATTTGCTTGATTTATTAGTGTATATTCTTCATCTTTATCAGGAGGTTGAAAATATTTCCAGTATTGATTAAACGATTATTCGTCAATATTGAAAGAATCAACAGGAGGATTTTCACTTCGTTTTAGCGTTCTAGCTTTCATAATCTCAAAAGGTACTTCAAGATAATATAGCTTTGGAATCGCACCCACATTTTTTACTTTCTCTCTGATTTCATCTCGCTGTTCTTTTACCCAGAAGCCTTCGTCAATAATAACACTTATTCCTGCCTTTAAACATTTAAGTGCCATATCAGTTGCAAGGGAAGCCATTTTATTATCATATTCTTCAAATTTGTCTTTAGGAGGAGTATTGCCAAATAATCTAACCATCCATTCATCTTTAGTGAATCTAATAGCCCCTGTTTCTTTTTCAAGTTTTCTAGCAAATGTAGTCTTTCCAGAACCAATAAATCCAATAATAATATGTGCTAACGGTTTATGGTTTTCTTCCATAAAAATAATTATAGCATGAAGGCCTGAAATGCGCGAACGTGTCACCTGGTGCAAAGTAAGGCGAGTATCACTTCTCTGCAAATTCTCTCGTTGCCTATGAGAGACTGTTCGAGCAAAACAGACTGGTGCGAGAACCTTGTACGAGAAACCTTTTCAACGCTTCACTCGCACTAGAAATCAGTTTCTAGGACGAGATTTCTAGCGTGAGCTTTTTCTCCTCGAACAGCCTCCTATGCGGGACGAGGGCGATTGTTTGGGAAGAGCCACCTCCCTACTTTGCACCAGGTGACACGCTCGCGCATTTCAGGCCTACTAGACAAGGCGGCGAAAGTTGAGTGGCACTTTGGCGTACCAGAGTTCTCGCTTTTGAGCTACATCGCCGCTTGTTCTGGCAACTGGAATATTCTTCCCATCGAAAGACTTGCGAGTGATGTATTTCCAATATTCCATGCTAACATCCCAGATGGGAAGTGGTTTTTCCAGGCATCGAAGCGTCAAGTTCCATCCTTCAGTGAAACTGTTCAGACTTGACCTAAGCTTGCCATTCAAGTTCCTCATGAGCATCTCAAAGCAGCCAATTTACAGATTACTGATGGAGAAAGCTAGATGTGAAGCGGTTTGCTCAGGTACATTTGTACTCGTGCTCACATTGGAGGGCAAATGCTTACGTTGGAGGGCCAAACCTGCTCACTTGGTAGGACATTTACCATGTTCGCTACGCGATGCACTCTTTGCTCAATGATCGAACACATCTTGGTCATGAAGACTCACATGAAAATCGAGCACACGCCTCACCAGGTCACGGCCTTGTGGACTCAAAAAGACAGTTTCACGGTGCGTCGAAGTTTCTCCCTGAACGGTACAAAGAGCTTCCAGTGTGTTTTCAACGAGATGAACGAGGTCACGAATTGCGCTTCGCAACGCTAGCCACGGGAATATGTACAAGCGGTCACCGGTGAGGAGGAGTCCATCAACTCCACTTGTGATCCACGACATATCATCAGGAGGTTCTGGAAGACGAATCAGCGGCAGTGAGAGACGTTTGAGTATTCGGACTTCCTCACGTCCATTAACCAAGAGTGGAACCGTTTCGCCGAACTCTCCAGACGAGCCCATAACTGGATAGTAGTGAAACCCTTGAAGCCGCTGTCCAGTAATCAAGGTGAGCAGTGGTGTCCGTGAGCGAACAGCACACTCAGCTACAGGGCGATATCGCTGCAGATTGCGAACCCAAGGACGAGTGCCAGCAACGAGCGCAGGAAATCCTACATTCCTTTTCTCATGTGCTTGTACATTCCCCTCGAGTTCGGCGATGAGGACTGCAATGCCTTCGAGAATTCCCGCAGCCGACTGAGCGGCAGCATAGAACGTATCCCCTTGATCTTCGTTAATGTCATTCGTGGCTCCACTACGAAGTGCTCGAAAGTGAAGTTCACCGAGTTGATCGTGCGCACGAAGGAGACTCTTAAAGCGCGTGAGTATCCCCTCTATATAGAGAAGAGCGCGGTCTTGCACCGCGTCTCTCTTCTCGGCACCGTTCGAGATGTCAGCAAATACATCCAGATATCTCGAAAAAAGTACCTGGGCTGCACCACAATACCAATTGTACCGATGGGGTATACGCTTCAAGGATGGGCTAAGGATGTCAACAAAAATGTTGCGTTGTCTAAGGAAAACACCCACCAGCACGAGAGCCTCTTCGGGAGTGCATTGTCCAATTTCATGCGGCCATCCATCGTAGCGTCCACGTAGGACGCTCCTACTTCTTGTAATGAAGAGAGATCGAAGGGGAAAACTGTGATGGACCTGTAGAGCACGGAAGTATGAGATGGCATTAGGAAGATCGCTTCCTAGCTGCTCAGAAAAGTGTGTGGTCAGCATCTCTGGCGAAACATTACTGGCCCAGTTCAAGAGATGATGTGAAACAGTATTTTTCTTTGTCTTCCACATCGCTACAACCTGGTCGCCGTCCTTCTCAATTTGCCATGATAGACCTCCAAGTTCAGTGGACAGCTGAGGAGCTAACTCAGGTGGGACAAGGCACTCAACTTCTTCGAGCAGAGAGAGACGAAGTACATGCTGAACTGCCTCGTCTTGTACATCGAGATCTGGTGCAAACGTTATTGTTATCGCGTCCTTCCCAAAGGGGTCTTGACCCCTTTTAGCAGGAGCCGCACCTGCAAACCACATTGCCCAACGATGATCGACATCGAGGAGCACGTCAGCACTCATGGTTTGTCCATAAGCCCGTATACTCTCCCATCCAATAGCCTCAACATTTGCCATATTGCTCATGACATCACCGTTATCCATTCTCATTGTATCGTATTCTATGCCAAACACTATCATTTTTTCGTTCATACGAAAAAGCAGCATATGCAGTATAACGTTGAAACAGAAGAGGAGTAAGAACGTATTCCAATTCATATCCATTCAAATGCCATTGGTACACATGTTGTAAAAAGTTGTCGTTTGATGTGACGCATTATGCAGGGACTGTCCAGCGATGCTCAATCGAAAGTCCCATTCCATATTAAGGCCAGCACCGCACAACATTAGGACCTATGACTTTCATAGACATCAGTTCTTGTCGGCGCATCTTTCTATGGACACATGTGTTCATTTATAAAGACTTCCTCCGAAATTTCGTCGAGGAAGGCGAGCGTTTCTTCAATAGTTGTCGCGCAGATCGAACACTTCTTGAGATGGTCAGCCAGGGAAGGGAAACGTAGATTCGTGCAATCTCTTCCAACCGCAACAATGCTCTCGGCATACACTCCGAACATCTCGTAACATTCTGGTTCTTGCGCCCACTGACATGATTCAGGATTTTGAATCATTGTGAATCTTGCTCCTTCTCTTTGTGAATCTTGCTCCTTCTCTTTCAAAAACATGTGCTTTCATAAATACCAAGAGACATGTGATTTGATACAGGTATTCCAATGATATTTGACGATGCAGAGCAAATATTTGTATACGCCACCCGAAAAGGGTCATACGCACTTTTGCTGATTCCTTTGCCTTGATGCGTGCAAGACACGACGGCGAAGGAGATCCATATTCGCGCGTCCATATCCTTGTCGTTTCAATAATTTTAACCGATGAACTTGCCCTTCTACTTGCCCATTACTTACCGAAGAGGACAGAGCCTCTGTCACCGCAGCAAAATCGCGACGGATTCCTTGTGCCATGCTTTTGAGTTCTGCCAGGTCACTACTACTTGTGCGCTCAAGCCAATCGGAAAGGTGCGCCGCTTTCCGTTCAGTGACCATGTGTACAAACTGCTGAGCGAGTTCATAGGCCGTTTTGAGTTCTGGACCTGCTTCGCACATGAGAGTGAGTGCTGCCTGTTGTCGTTCGGTGAGCTTCTCTACAGAACTGACCATGAGCCAAGAGGCTTGTTTAGGGGAAAGACGGCGACGACCTGGAATCTGCTTGATATGGTGTTTTCCTGTGACTGGACGCTCATATGAATTGACAACTCGGTCGATCTGATGGCTGATCTCAAGTGGAGGGGGTAATGTTTTTCGCATGTCAGCAACTAAGAGTGAAACCAGAGATCTCGAACCAGTATATCCCTGTAAACAGATTTCCCGGTAGAGTTGTGTTCCATTGAAACATCCTTCTGACCAGCGTTTGAGCATATAGGCAACGAACGGATCAAGTATACTTGCAGAACGGACCTGTCCATGAGGGTGAGCAGATGGTTCGGGAAGCTGCTCAACAGCAAGATAGCGACTGATGGTTGGTCGAGAAATGCCGAGTGTTCGGGAAATGGCTCGGATACTTATTCCTTGCCGATGCAACTCCCAGACTGCCTCGAAACGAGCTGTCTGTCCTGTTCGGTGAGCTTGTTTGCTCGCTTGAACACTCGTATGGTAGTGTTTCTCACGTGTGCTATCGCGCGCGAACGTTACCACGGAACCCTTCATCTCTTGTAGCTCTCCCTCTTGTAGTTGCTGCGTTTTCTCAGGCATTCCAGCTTCCACTGACGACACATCACTCGTTTGCTTCGTGATCAAAGACGTGGAGGATACCTGTTCTTCATTCTCTATTTCAGGCAAGCATGATTTCTTCCGTGTGAGGAGACGCTGAATGGCCTCACGCATATTCATCAGCAAGTGGAATCTATCAGCCACTTGAATTGCATCTGGTGCTCCCTCTCTAGCTGCATCAGCATAGGCACTGGCTCGGTCTCGGCTCACGATTTCAACTCCTGGATGTTCTCGCAACCAAGCAAGGAGACTCTTCCCATCACGCTCGGGAAGAATATCGATCACTTCGTGTCTTTCAAGATCGACTAAAATGGTTCCATATCGTTGACCTCTTCTCCAGGCAAAATCATCCACACCTAAGATGCGAGGCGTGGGTGCTGGAGGGTCAGCACTGCGCCGAATCAGCCGAAGTAAGGTATCGTGACTGACTGCCATAGCAAGGAGACGAGCTATCTGTTCTCCCGCCTTTCCACCAAGAGCAAAGGCTATTTCACCGAGCGCATCTGCTTGTCGCAGCATTCTCCGCGCATACGCTGGAGCAAAGGTAGGAAGCCGCTCCGTAAAAATCTTTCGTTTACATGACGTATTGAGGCAAAAGATGCGACGTACCTGCACAAACCAACGCACCGTTTGACCGAAACAAGAAAGGTCTGCCAATGTCCGTGTGTAGTGTGACTGCACTTTGCTAGAAGTCTGTTGACACAACGGGCATTTCGCCTCTGGGGAAGTGGTTACAGCAAACACAGTGATCATCGTCATGGTCTCATCAACCTCGATACTTACTAACGAAAGCAAATTCGGGTCAGGGAGCAGAACAACATTTGACAGAGAAGAACATTCCTTTTTGACAAATGAGTATACTCCTTCCAGCCTACTGAAGTCGTTACATTGTTCTGAAAGAATCAGCAAAAGTGCGTATGACCCTGCATGCACCATAGCATCAACACCCTCTTTTCACACGCGCTTTTTATAGGCCCTCATCGCAAAGATGTAGGCCACAACCAGAATGCCGACGCACCATGCAAGAGCAGCCCATATCTCATGAGACACTGGCTGTCCAGACAGTAACGCACGGATGGTTTCCACTATCGCCGTCACTGGCTGGTTTTCGGCAAAGACCCTGATGACCAGCGGCATCGACCTGGTTGGCACAAACGCCGAGCTGATAAAGGGCAGGAAGATAATCGGATACGAAAATGCTGTTGCGCCGTCTGTCGTTTTTGCGGTCAGTCCGGCAATCACCGCAACCCAGGTTAAAGCCAGCGTAAACAACGCGAGTATACCGACGACAGTCAGCCACGACAGGATGCCCGCCGACGAACGAAAACCCATAATCAACGCGACGAGAATGATGACCACCACCGAAATCGCGTTGGAGACCAGCGAGGTCAGGACGTGTCCCCACAGCAGGGTGGAAGGGGCAATCGGCATGGAGCGAAATCGCTCAATGATCCCCCGTTGTACATCGGTAAACAAACGGAAAGCGGTATAGGATATCCCACTCGCAATAGCAATCAATAAGATCCCAGGTAACAAGTAATTGACATAATTAGCTGTCCCGGTTTGAATGGCACCGCCGAATACATACACGAACAGCAACATAAACGCAATAGGCATGATCGTGACCGTGATGATGGTGTCCATACTGCGGAATATATGGCGCATGGAACGACCAAGCATCACGCTCATATCGCTGAAAAAGTGTTTCTGTATCGTTTCCATTTACTGTTCCTCCTTTTTGCCAATGATGGCAAGAAAAATCTCCTCCAATGTCGGTTGTTTTTCCACATACTCCACCTGAGCAGGTGGAAACCGCTTTTTGAGTTCCAGGAGCGTGCCGCTGGCGATAATCTTTCCCTCATGGAGAATGGCAATGCGATCAGCAAGCTGTTCCGCCTCGTCCAGGTACTGCGTGGTCAAGAAGACGGTTCTGCCGCCATCAGCAAGCTCCTTCACCACTTTCCACACCTCGATGCGTGCCTCGGGGTCAAGCCCGGTGGTCGGCTCGTCAAGGAAAAGGATCGGTGGTGTTCCCACCAGGCTCATGGCGAGGTCAAGCCTGCGACGCATCCCGCCTGAATACGTCGACACCCTGCGGTTGGCGGCATCGGTTAAACCGAAGCGTGTCAGCAACTCGTCGGCAACCTGGCGCGGATGTTTGAGATGTCGGAGCCTGGCGATCATGATCAGATTTTCTTGCCCGGTTAACATCTCATCCACGGCGGCAAATTGCCCGGTCAGACTCAGTGATTGCCGCACGTGGTCTGGCTTTGACGCCACATCAAATCCGTTGACGATGGCCGTTCCGCCGTCCTGTTTGAGTAGCGTGGTGAGGATTTTGACAAGCGTTGTCTTGCCCGCGCCGTTGGAGCCAAGCAGGGCAAAAATGCTGCCCTGGTCCACGGTGAAATTCACGCCTTGTAAGACATTCAGCTTCTTGTATGATTTTTGTAAATCTTTTACCTGAATTGAGATGTTTTGCACAGTCTTCTCCTCATGATAGAACAGTAACCTTTGATACATCAGCTTCCATGCCTTTGAGCGCAGCATACGTTAACTTATCCATCATCGCGCCGTCAAAGGTAATGGATTGAATGGCTCGCTTCGAGCTCGACCAGAGAAATGCCAAGCGGAAAGACACATTTTTGAGGGTCGCGCCCTGAAACGAAACATCATTCAGTGCCGCCTGGTCAAACTTGACGCCGAGAAAGGTCTGCCTATCAAGTCGCAGTCCGCGCAGGTCGGAATATGTGAAGTTCACGCCGAGAAAGGTACAGCTTTCAAAGGTTGTTTTTCGCAGGTCAGTCTTCGTCAAGGTGACATCAGTCAGCTTGACTCCGATGAATTTTGCTCCGACCAGCCCCGACGCGCTGAAGTTGGTGCGCACAAGGGTGGATTCACGGAAGTTCGCATCCGCAAGGTCAAGGGTGGAGAAGTCGCAATCGGTTAGATTTGCGCCCTCAAAATTGGCTTCACGTACGTCACTCCCCCGAAACGAGCTCCCGGTTAAGTCTGCGCCCGTAAAGTCAGAGGCGCGCAACGCACTCGCTTGAAAATTTCCTTTCTGCGCGATAACGCCCGCAAAGTCGCTCTTTGGCAGATTGCTTGCACCAAAGTTGATGACCACCTGCCGCTCCAGCGAACGGGAGAGGTTGGCGACCTCCTGGACTGTTTGCTCAATGTCGCCGATACTCTCAATGGTCATGATCAAGGCGGTTTCATCATCCTTGCCCTCGGCTTTGAGTTCATGGAACCGCTCCTGCAAATCGGAGAGCAGATCCGCCTTTAATTCGGTAGCGCTTTTTACTCCCTCGTATGGAGCAAAAACGCCGTTGACATAGTTGGTCAATTGCTCATTCATAACAACACCTTTCCTTTACAAGAGGTTATCCAGCACGCGCTTCGCGTACTCCCAGTTGCTTTTGTTGCGATCGTACGTCGCTTTCCCTTTTTCAGTAATCCTGAAGTATTTCCGCCTTCCGCCTTGAGATTCATCGCCCCAATACCATTCGATATCACCATCCACCTCAAGCCGCCGGACGCTGGAGTACATAGTGGCTTCCTTTAATTCATATTCCCCACCCGAGCGCTCGGCAATCAGTTTGACAATCTCGTAGCCGTAGCGGTCAGCTTCCGATAAGAGCCGTAAAATCATCGTATCGGTATGTCCGCGCAGCAGGTCGGAGGTCAGTTTGTTTTCACTCATCTCATCACCTCGTAGTTGGAGTGTACATCATAGTACTATGATTGTCAAGGTAGTATTTCAATAGTAATACATTGTTTGATAAACCAGCTCGCTGTTCTTTCTTTGACATCCTTGCTGTACATTACAAGCTTCCGTGTCGTCGTTTTGTAAATCCTAGGATTTACACTCGACCTTCTTCCGCTATGTCAAAGGAACCCGGAAAACACCAGGTGCACAAGCTTAGCGGGATATTTTCAACCCACTCTCAGACTCACAGATCCTTAGCGGGGAGTTTGGGGCTCACCCGCATATTCCGTGAAAGCTCTTGCGGAGAGATGAACGGACGCACGCCACCTGCCTTCTCTTTTGGACATCTGCTTGAGAGGTTCCAGAATCACACAAAACGCGGGAGAGCCGGAGCATGTTGGGATTTCCAGATGCGAATGGAAGAGAGCAAGATGGAAGAAGTTTTTCTGCCAACTTCGTTCTATAATGTTGATGCTTGTAAACTGCAAGCTGTAAATGTGATAATTCGATCTGTCAGGACTCCCAGATTGTAGGGCCTGTCATTTTTTGGCCGCGAAGAAAGGATCATACCATGATTACAGAACAAACATATCCACTTATGATGTCCTATCAAGGTTGGGAGAGGTATCAGGGAAACCTTGTGAAGATGATCACACCATTGACCCCCAAGCACCTTGCGCTCCCTGCTGGGCATCGCTCCTGGTCGATAGGGATGCTTATCCAGCATATGATCGCCGATCGTGTCTGGTGGTTTCAGGTCTGGATGGGCGAAGGGGACCCGGTGCTTGCTCCTATCGCCCATTGGGACCCAAATGACGCAGAGGGGGAGAACCGCCCGCTCACATCCCCCGAACTCACCTCCGCGCTTGAGAGCACTTGGCAGATGATCGAAACAGCCCTTTCCCGCTGGACCGCCGCCGATCTGGCTCAGATATTTTCCCCTCCATCTGTCATGAGCGCAGAAGAGCAGAAAGCCTTCGGCCCATGGACACGGCAGGAGATTATCTGGCATGTGCTTGAGCACGAGATCACTCATGGGGGCGAACTCTCTCAAGTCCTCGGCGGGCTCGGCCTGGATGGCGTCTACGGCAAGCGGTAAAGCAGCCTCCCGTCCAGAAGGCTCTGCGTTAAGATAGCGGGCTCATAGCCGCAGAGTAGATACGTGCGGCACAGTTTTTGGGGTTACGCTACTCCTGCAGGAAATATTCCATCGTGCCCAGCCAAACCGCTCCTCAAAGTCCTCTTATCGGCGGAGTTTTCGCGCCTCTGCGAGGAGGTATCGGCACAGTTGACCACTCTATCCCATCAAAAACTGTGCCGATACCTAAGCACGACAGAACCCCGAAAGGCAAAACTGGACCGCACTTATCTAGTTGGCGGTGACCAGGCTTCTTCCTTAACGCCGGGCCGAGTACTGGAACATCGCGTGCGGGGGACTCGTCACTCTGGGCGATGTGCAGCCAGATGTGCCCCTCTTGGTCTTGCGTAATATCACCGACACGCAGGTGCTCCAGTTCCGCGCGTCGAAGTCCACAACTCTTTAATAAACCTTCCCACACGGGCATGGGAATACGTCGGTATCGTCCTTGTGTCATGAGGTTCCTTTCTGTCTTGCTAGGTGCATTGCCCTGGTCGATCATACCGTGACAAGTAGAGCAATCAGCCACGGGTGCACCACGGGTCAAACGCGGGAGCAAGACAGGAAGAGGCGATTTAAAGCACTTCCTTTTCGTCTATTGTTATTAGTTGTGGGAAAGAAATACAATACCTCTTCACAACGAAGAAAAGTATGCCATTTTCTCTCATCTTTTCTGCACACGATCATGCAGCCGTATCCTCACTTCATTGTGTTGGTTCGCACAAACAACGCGCCCTCTCATGCTTTCCTCGGAGGCGACAACAAAGGCATGACGACGGAGGTCGCGTGGACACCGCGACATAGCGGTCCTCATCAGGGAATGTTGGCCTACGCGCCCTCGGTATCAAGCGTTCCTTTCCACTTGCACCAGCCGCGCTTTTTTCTCTATGATGAGTTGTGAGAGAGAAAATACTTTCCTTCTCACAACGCATTCAGAATAGCGAAAGGATGGTGCGATTAGGGAGAGACGTGACATCACTCCTTTCTACAGCGGTGTCACAGCCGTATCACATCTGTATCACAAGAGCGTTGAAGCTTCATCACACGCCATTTCACGGTATGCTGGCCTGTGTGGTTCAGCCCACCTGGAGCGCGGCATGGTTTTTGACTATTCTCTTCTTTCTATATACTCTCATTCTTCCATTTCCTCTTACCAGAACAACACGTTCCCTTATGATGCAGGTGGTGTCAGGGAAACGGTTGCGCGAAGGCGCTGCATCTGTCGCTCTTCCTGGTAGATCAGACTACTCAGGTAGTTGATGCGCTCGGTCAAGGTAGGAATGGTATGATCGGGGAGGGTGTTGACTGTTCGCTCGTCTAGCTGTGCGCGGAGCAATCGTCGTAACCGTGGCCCTTGCCCACAGGCATACGCGAACCAATCCCCTTCCAGCACCCGCTCACGCGCTTGCCGATCCCAGTGTTGCTCACCTCTCGCCTGGATGTATACAGGAACGGCGAGGAGCCATGCGGTCAGTCGTTTTTGCCTGGCAGTGTGTGCGAGGCGAAAGAGAAACCCGATGAGATGATCGGCCCAGGTGGTGCGAGCGAGAAGGCGAGCGAGGATGGGCAAGAGGATACGTGTTTGCTCATCATTCGGGCCGATGTCCTCTTGACTCAGCACCAGGGTGCCATCTTGCCAGTACATCTCTTGCTCTGGGTCCCGCAGATCAGTCGCGTGAGGAGGGAGGTGTCTGAGGGAGTAGCAGAACGTATCGGGTGTCTTGAGGATGCTGATGAGCGATGGATGGAAGCGGCTGAGGTTCTCTGCGAAGAGTGCATAGGCTTGTGCGACCAGACGCCACATCGGGTCGTCGGGATGGGCGCGAGACAACGTGAGGGGACGTGCCATCTTTTCCGTCTGAGCACGTTGCAGAACCACTGCATGTGCCAGCAGAGAGAGGCCTACAGCAATGACCGCTCCTTGTGGGAGAAACAAGAGCCGCCAGGAGGGTGCTTCTCGTGGAACAAATGCGGGAATGGGCGAGGGGACCGCCATCCACCCCGGTTGGAGGAGCCAGAGAACGCACGCCATCACCACAATCAGCACCATGAGTGTGCCAGGGATGACCCAGGACTCCAAGAAGAAACGACTGGCGATACACCCCAGCACCAGGATGAGGACGAGATCGAACCGAGACTCGCATGTAACAGGTGTAAGAAGGCACGCAGCAGCCACCACATCGGCGGCCCACTGAACGCGCCAATGAGGACCCAGATGAGTACTCCTAGCAGATCGGCGAACAGGATCGAGGCGATGATGGCGTGTGCGCCCGTTGTGCGTCGAAAGGCGTGTGGGACGGTGAGAGGAGACGCGGGACGTGTGATGGGCGGTGCTTGCTGCATGGGGGACTCCTTTGCTACTTACTCGGCGACATCATCCCAGTCGATGTCGTCGGGAGGTTTCTGGTCCGTGTTGTGCGTCGTGTTGGTGTCTGTTGAAGTGTGCTTTGTGCTTGCGCGATCTTTCGTTCCCTGTGGGGACGCTGATGGAGGTGGCTCCTGTGCCTGATTGGGGACGAGAACACTGTCAACCGTCATCTGCTCCGTTGGTGTTGCGGTGGCCTGCGGTTGCTTTTTTGTTGAGGACGTTTTCCGACGCTTCGCCTTTGGTGGTGTCGTTGCTTGACCCTGCGTTGCCGTGTGTGTGGATGTGGGAGGCGAGACAGGTGGTGGTTGCGTGAGTGCTGCGAGATCAGCAGGCGTCAACACGCGCTGCGGCTGCATCTGTGTTCGTGGATCGATGCGCTCATAGTACAAGCGCGGGTGCCAGTGGCAGCGTGCCCATCCAGGAGAGAGAGCGACAGGGTGCCGGGCAGATGCGCCGTGAGCCAGGCTGTTTGGAGGCCCGCGACGAGTGCTGAAACGAACACGATGTGGGCCGAGGCCAACCACGCGAGCAGAACCAGAATCGCCACAATGACGGTCCCCTGTTTGGCCCACGTCTGGATGCTGGCCCATCGGTCACGCCACGTCCACGACGCTCTTGCCCAGTGCTGGAGAACGTAGGCCGCGACGGGCAGCAAGGGATTGACCAGACAGAGGAACAGACTTGGCACGAAGAGCAGGCCCATCGTTGGGAGCGACATCCTGTCGAGGTGGTCCCATTCGGTTGTGAGCCACGATTTCTCCGCTGGAGAGGAGGGTGGGTTTGGAGTGTGCGGCTGTTGCATCATCGCCATGAGAGATAGTCCTCCAGGAAGAGCAGCCGTACTCGTCGCCTCTGTTCACTTGTTGGCAAGGTTTTGCGAGCGTCGGCCACAGCTTTATGAATGGTTTTCGAGAGGCAGAAGTACCAGACGAAATCGTGATGCGCTACAAGGTCAGGGAGAATTTCTTCAGAGCGATGGTCATTCTTTTGAGTGCATTCCATCTCGATTCCCACTATCTGTTGTGCTTGCATTTCGACGGTGGCGACCACTCGCGTCCGGTCCCCTGAGAGAATGGGCCAGGACCCGTCTTCTTTCAAAAGCACCAGACCATCGGTTTTATGCGGACGACGTGTGCCCTGTTCACGTGGCGGCAGCGCGATCTCGATGGCACGCTCTCCGCGCCATTCGTGGTCCGTTGGCATATTCGCGCCTCCACGCGCCAGGAGCATCCGTACCTGATTGATGAGGTGATTGTGTGACACGAAGGAGCGATCATGGCGAAGTCGTGCCTCCACGTCCTCGTATTTCTCAGGAAAAGGGATTTCTTCCCATTCCAGGCTCAGGGAGCGGAGGCCAAGAGCAGTGACGCGAAACCAAGCGGGCTGATCGGCCCACGGTTGGATGATCTCGACGTAGCCTCTCGCTTCGAGCTTGTTCAGAATACGAGTGACCGCCATGAGGCGATGGCGTAGATCGGCGGGCCAGGCACGTTTGGCCGAGGGCGTCGGATCGGCGAGTTGTTCAGGAGTTGGCTTGGCAATCGCAGGCACGTACCCAGGAGCCAAGTACTCACCAGCCGTATCGTAGCGCACAAAGGTTTGCTCTGCCCCTAAGCATAACAGATCAATATCACGGCTGGTCGTTCGGGACGAGCCAGCATCGCGCCGACGCGTGTGATGCACGCGTCGGCGCTTCTTGGTCGTGGATGGGGTGTTCTGTATTGCCATGTCCTCTCTCGTCTTTGTTCCTTCCTTTATAAAGAAGTACGTGAAGCTTTCTAGGACGTTGCACGGTGTGGTGAGAGCAGGATGCCCTTGCCCTTCTCCTCTCAATTGTATCACTGCATGTCACTGTGCCTATTCTTTCTACGGCGTCGTGCAACGGAAGTAGAGAGCTTGCGGGAAGGTGTGTCAAGAGGAGCGAAGATGCCGCGTCGTCCCAAGGAGTCACGTCTGGCTCTCTCCGCGGCTGAACTGTCTGCGGTGATCGCCTTTGCAGTTGGCCGTGTGGCAAGAGTATGTGCGTGTCTCTCCACCAATGGTGTGCGAATAAGGCGTCCGAACGCTCGATGGTTCGTTGCCCAACCGGATGTGGTAGGAGAGGGAAAACTTCTCTTTTCCTCTCGTAAAGCGATGTCACAGAGGTGTCACAACACTATCAGAGCCGTGTAGGAGCGGTGTCAAGCGAACGTAGTGCGTGTTGCAGGGAATGCAGGTGAAGGCCGCTCCCATGCAGCGCGACACCTTGACTATTCTATTATAGAAAGAGAAAGAGAGCAGTACAGATTCTTTTTGGCTAGTATGATCCATATCGTGTGAAGAAGCAGAACATTTCGTATCATGTCGATGGAACGATATGCAAGGAGGCCTAGGATACGTGTAAAAATCACTCATAACGCACCTTTGTTCTATTTTTATGGCCATACTTGCTCACGGCAGGGGGGACATATATGGGTCGCAATCTGTTGCGGGAAGAAAGTGGTAAATGCCTTACGAAGTGAGCAGGTTTGGCCCTCAAATGTGAGCAATTGCCCTCAATCTTGAGCAAGAGGATCATTGATCGAATGGAAAGCTGCTCTAGAAGCGAATCGCCACCTGCCGTTTTTGTAAATTCAGTGCCCAGTATTTGCCCCAAATTTTGGGATCTACAGAGAGAGTTGCAATAGGGTGATAGAGTACGCATAGTACTCTATGGACAAGTTCTATCAATTCATCATTAAGCAAAGGGAGAAACACATGGAAGAACGAGACGCGCCAGAGGTCGGTGAATGTTCCTTTATCGGTAAGCAGGCCGTGGGTGGGAAACCCGCCCACATGGAATCGAAGGATGACAGGGGAACCGGGTCGAAATCGACACCGCGCCTCCAACTCCCCATGCCAGACCTTCAGTTGGTCCGCCTCGACCACGCGCCAGCCCTGCTTGCGTTCGAGCGGGAGAATCGGGCCTACTTTGCGGCGTCGGTGCCGGATCGGGGAGACGAGTTCTTCGCCGAGTTCGACACACGGTATGCGCAACTGCTCGCGTGGCAGGCCGCCGGGATGGATTACTTCCACTTGCTGGTGGCCGAGCGCGGCGAGGTGGTAGGGCGGGTGAACCTGACCGAAGTGGCAGACGGGTCGGCGGAACTGGGATACCGGATCGCGCAGAAGGCCGCGGGGCAGGGACTGGCCACAGCGGCAGTGCACAAGGTGCGCGAGCTCGCCGCCACCGAGTACGGACTCAGTAGGCTGCGTGCGAGGGTCACGCTGGACAATCCGGCCTCGCGCAAGGTGCTTGAACACAACGGATTCGTCGCCGTCGGCGAGCTCACGCTCAACGGCAAGCCAGCCAGGTCCTACCTTTGCGAGCTCCGGTGACGCAACGCACTCGCCGCATGACCAGCCGTCAGATCACGAACGAGAACTGGAGTACTTGGCCTCGGAGACCTTCTGATCCTAGCTCTCCCTCAATTTGGCGCTGAATATCTCTGGACGCGAGCCCGGCCTGGAAAAACGGTCCGAACATGGAGGCTCATTTTTGCTCACATCCATAGCACCTGGAATTACCAAAAACGATTCATCGTCAACGGCGAAAGACAGCGGTTTTTCAACCGATCAATGGTTGTGCTGCTCAAGATTGGGGGCAACTGCTTATGTTTGAGGGCAAAAGTTGCTCACATGTTGGTTCTGTCTCACTCTTGGTGATTCAGGTTGCTTGCTATCCATGCGTTGATAGATCGTTCTACAGGAATAAGTCCACTTTTGTAGAAGGATGTGATTAAGCATATGAACGTGCAGCCAGCACTGGCTTTGCCGAATAGATTGGAAGTGAGAGGGATCGAGATGATTGATAGAGTCCTCACTATCACAGCGGTCTCAACCCAGAGGTGTCCTTGCTGCCCGCTGTGTGGGGCACCAGCTTCGCGGGTGCATAGTCGCTACACGCGCCAGGTTGCCGACCTGCCATGCGGCGGGCAACAGGTACGCATGCAGGTAGAGGTGAGGAAGTGTTTTTGTGAGGTGAGCACCTGCGCACGGAAAATCTTTGTAGAGCGCCTGACGCCCTTTGTGGACACCTTTGCGCGTGTGACAAAACGTCTGTATCAGATCGTGCAGGTCATTGGTCTGGCGACTGGCGGCAGGCTTGGGGTGCGTGTGACGAATCACTTAGGAATACAGACCACGCGTCACACCATTCTCCGGCGCATCATGGCGCTCCCTACAGAGCCAGTTGGACAGGTGCCACAGATTGGCATCGATGATTTCTCATTCCGCCGTGGGTGTAAGTTTGGCACAATCATCGTGGATTTACGAACGCATAAGGTGCTGGACGTGCTTGCTGACCGAACGGCAGACACGCGCGTCCGCTTGGATGGCAACCCATCCGGAAATTGAACTAGTGAGCCGAGATCGAGGAGGGGACTACGCTGCCGCAGCCAGGAAAGCGGTTCCAGGAGCCACACAGATAGCAGATCGCTTCCATCTGTTGAAAAATCTTGGCGAGGCTCTGGAGGGAGTCCTCTCACGCCATCTTGCCGCTCATCGCAGAGGCCAGACCCAGAAGTTAAGAGCCACCCCTCTCTCCACTGTGCAACCCGTACAGCCGCCGAAATTGAGTCCAAAGGAAGCAGTGCTGAGCCAAGCAAAGCGAGAAGAGCGCCTTGCTCAATACGAGCAAGTGCTGGCCCTGCGCAAACAAGGGTTCTCGCAGACGGTCATCGCCTCTCAGGTTGGGGTAGCCCATAGCACTGTCTCGCGCTGGTTACGCAGTGGCACGTTCCCCGAACAACAACCACGCCCGCGAAAAACCCGCCTTAATCCCCACCTCAAAAAGGTTGCTAATCGCTGGGAAGCAGGCTGTCACAACATCGCTCAGTTGCATCGGGAGTTAGTCGCTGATGGCGCTCCCGTGACCTACAAAGTAGTCTACAAGCAACTGGTTCGTTCCCTTCCAGAAGGGCGGAAGAATGCTCAAAGGCCCGATCAGCTTCCACGGCCTCCTGTCCTGGCACGACAAGCCGTCTTCCTGTTTCTTCGTGAATTTTCAGAACTAGAGGCTGAAGACCAAGAAACGCTGGAGCTGCTTCGGTCCCTTCATGCCGAGCTGGAACAAGCGTATGATCTGGTCCAGCAATTCCACAAGATGTTGCGCACTCGCACCGGAGAGCAGCTCGACGCCTGGCTTTCACGCACGCGTGAAAGCCAGATCCGCGAACTCCAGGGCTTTGTTGCTGGAGTAGAACGGGACAAAGCAGCGGTGGTAGCGGGACTCACCCTTCCTCAAAACAACGGATTGGTCGAGGGAAAAGTGAACAAGCTCAAACTCATCAAAAGGATGGGCTACGGCAGGGCGGGCTTCCCCTTACTCCGCCAGCGCGTTCTCCATGCCTTGTAGCATCAAAGGAATCTTGAACATGAAAAACCTATCCTGTTTCATTAAACAAGCAGCCTGAATCACCAAGAGTGGGCCAGAACCGAAATGTGGCCCGTTTTTGCCCCCAATCATGAGCAGCACAACCATTGACAGCCTGACAAACCGCTCCAGAGGCGAATCCCAGAGTTCAATTCTTGTAAATTCGAGCGGTCATTGCAACGCTTTTTCAAGATCTCACGCCACAGCCTGTCCATGCGCATCTAGAGCGTGTTTGAAAATTAAGGCGGAATGCCTTTCCACAAACGAGAATAGATGTCAGGCTCCGATTTACCCGCGCTCGTGAGATGCGTTCTTCAAGACCGCGCCTGTCAGTGAATGCTTAGCACCAAGAAGTTGCCTGGGTGTCCCCTCAAATATGACCCTGCCGCCCTTATTGCCCCCTTCAGGCCCCATATCAATGATCCAATCGGCGTTCTTGATGACATCCAGGTTGTGTTCGATCACGATGACTGTGTTGCCTGTGTCAACCAGCCGATTGATCACGGTCATCAAGTGGCTAATATCGGACATATGCAAGCCTGTAGTCGGCTCGTCCATGACATACATACTGCCCTTTTTGTGCAGTTCGGTAGCGAGTTTTATGCGCTGGCATTCGCCACCCGACAATGTACTGAGCGGCTGTCCCAGTGTAAGATAGTCCAGACCTACATCACTCATAGCTTTTAGTGTGCGGACTACCTCTTTGATGTTAAAGTAGTCGAGCGCCTGTTGAACGCTCATTGCCAGTACGTCAGTGATTGACTTCCCATTGAGTTTGTACGTTAGCACTTCGTCTTTGAAACGTTTGCCGCCGCAGACTTCGCACGGCGTCTTGACCTCATCAAGGAACGCCAGATCGGTGTATACAACCCCCAGCCCCTGACAATTTTCGCACGCCCCTTTGGAGTTGAAACTAAATAACGATGGGCTGACTTTGTTGGCGGTGGCGAAGGCTTTGCGAATGTCATCCATGATGCCGGTATACGTGGCAGGATTGGAGCGGGTCGAAGTGCCCACAGCAGATTGGTCAATCACAACCGCATCAGGATGTTGGCGCAAAAATACCTGATGAATGAGTGAACTTTTGCCCGAACCCGCGACCCCTGTTACAACGGTCAGCACGCCTGTTGGTATAGCAACATTGACATGTTGCAAGTTATTGACGCGGGCGTTTGTAATAGCGAGTTTGCCCGTTGGCTTACGAAAGCTGTCTTTAAGCGGCATCCCCTGATTCATGTGTCTGCCCGTGAGCGTATCGGCGTGGAGTAGTTCAGCAAAATTGCCTTCGTAGACAATGGTGCCACCATGACTACCCGCGTGAGGGCCAACGTCCACAATATGATCTGCCATTTTGATAACATCCGGGTCGTGTTCGACCACAAGGACGGTATTGCCCTTGTCACGCAGCTTTTGCAGGAGTTCGTTCAAGCGGTGAACATCGCGCGGATGCAAGCCGATACTTGGCTCGTCAAAGACATACATCACGTCTACAAGACTGCTGCCCAGATGTTTGACCATCTTGATGCGCTGCGATTCACCGCCGGACAGTGTATCGGTTTCGCGGTTGAGACTGAGATATTCCAGGCCAATATCAATCATGTGTTGCAACCGTTCGGTGAGCGTGGCCACGATAGGCGCGGCGACCGGGTCTGTGATCGCCCTGATAACCTCGATCAGCTCGTCAACTTCCATCGCGGATAGTTCAGCGATGTTACGTCCGTTAATTTTGGAACTCAACGCCGTCTGACTCAGGCGTGTGCCTTTGCATAGGGAGCAGGGGCCGAAACTCATGTAGGGAGCCACCGCTTTCTGGGTGCGCTCCGAATAAGTTTTTACATCGCGTGTGATGTACTTCTGGGTGAATTTGTCAACAATCCCCTCGAAGGTGAGGTTGACAGCTTTGCCCCCCCACTGGATTTTAACCTTCCGGGGTTTGCTGTGGAGGAGATTGTTCATTTCTTCATCCGTGTAATCAGCCAGTTTCCTGTCCATGTCGAACAACCCTGACTGGGCGAGAATATTCTCGCCCCAACTGTTGACGGCATATTCCGGGAACAAGATGGCACCTTCGTTGAGCGATTTGGACGTATCCAGAAAGGCATCCAAATCCACGCCTATCTTGCGGCCCAGACCGTTGCACTCCGGGCACATGCCCTGCGGGTCATTGAACGAAAAGACATTGTAGTTCCCCACGTGAGGCTGTCCGATGCGCGAATACAGCAACCGGAGTACCGAAGAAATGTCGGTAATGGTTCCCACCGTCGAGTGCGATCCACCGCCGAGTCGCTTCTGATCGACGACAATTGCCATGCTCAGGTTTCCGATGGCGTCGGCATCGGGTTGGGCATAACGAGGGAGGAAGGTACGAACGAAGGTACTGAAAGTATCGTTCAACTGGCGTCGGGCTTCGGCAGCGATAGTATCAAATACGATGGACGATTTGCCGGAGCCAGAAACTCCCGTAAAAATGGTGATCTTGCGTTTGGGAATGCTCAACGAGACATCTTTCAGGTTGTTTTCGCGAGCACCGCGAATTTCAATATATTCTTGTGGCATACTCATTTCCTTCTATCGCTAGTATTCGTATCGAACTGCTGCTATTTACTCCTGTGCGGTTACGTTGTTGTCTGATACCTCCAATTTTACCCTCCAGGAGCCACTTCCTTAATTTTCAAACGCGCTCTAGAAGAGGAATGTCTATGCCAGAGTCAACCCTTTTCCGCCAACTGGCAGAACGTCGGTTTTTTCGGGAGAGCCAGCTAAAAGCGGGAGGACTTGCTTGATAACCTCCTGAGCACCCTCGATAGTCAGCGATGCATCATGATCTTCTTGACTTCTCCATACCTCAGTCACCCAGACACTCTCCGTTTCGGTTGGTGACGCGTTGATGAGATACAACTGGCATCCAGCAACCTTCGAGACGGCTGCGGCTGCGTGCAAAAGATGTTCGAGAAGGGCATCACGCTGCCCAGGTCGCGCAGTGAATTTGACATAGCATCCATAGGCACTCATAGACTTCTCCTCTGGTTGGTATGCGCATCCTTCATAAGCGAACATACGTTCTTTCGTGTATAGTGCTAGCATCAGCATTTCTGTCTCCACTCTAGCAGTCAGAGGCTTCCTTGTCTAGATGCGCAGGAAAAGAGCATGGCACGAAACCCTGTTTTTGTGCCTGGTTTGCACCGATCCGTACAGAGAAATGGGCTGAAGGTTCGAGCGCCGTGGTTCTTGTGCCTTCCATGTGCGTTCGATTCTTCCGTCTTTTTTCAGCCAATACGAGTAGGAAGGTCTTGTGAATTTACACGTGTCGAGTGGCGCGAACCGCTTCTAGAGCCATGCTCTCAGACGATGAATCGCTTCTGCTCAACTTTGAGGACAAATGCTCATGTTTGAGGGCAAAAACGGGCCACATTTCGGGTCTGGCCCACTTTTGGTGATACAAGCTCATCAGCAGCTTATCTTGAAAATCTTCATCCGCTCCAGCAGCGATTTCGTGATGTGTGTTCATACCTCTGCACTACCCGAATCACCAAAAGTGAGACAGAACCGGTTTCGGCTCGCCCGCACTTTACGTGATCGGGAAAACGTGGTAGAATGAAAAAAGAACAAAAGTTCTCCAGTCATTTCTTCTCAAGGATCAGAAACCCCAACCGATGACACACCCACTTTTACCTGATCTTCCAGGTTTTTTCATTGAACACGTGAGCATTGCCGATGGAGTTATTCTTGTACTCGCGCAATCACAAAGGGAAAGTGCAGCTTGCCCTGATTGCGCTCACCTTTCTTCACGCATCCATAGTCGATACCAGCGCAAACTGGCTGATTTGCCTTGCAGTGGGCACTTCGTGCGACTCGTCGTCCAAGTGTGCCGCTTCTTCTGCAAGCACCCGAGGTGTTCTCGCACAACCTTTGCAGAACCCATTCCAGCCGTAGCCTCGCGCTATGCGCGTAGAACCACCAGACTCAAAGAGGTGTTGGAGCATCTTGGCCTGTTTCTGGGAGGAGAGCCAGCTTCACGTCTCACGACGATCTTGGGAATGACTTGTAGCCCAGACACGCTTCTCCGTTTGCTCCGCCATCTCCCCGACGCTCCTATCGAGCCGCCTCGTGTGGTCAGCTTGGATGATTGGGCTTGGCGCAAGGGGCTTCGATATGGGACGATCATCTGTGACCTAGAACGACACCGTCGGCTCGATATCCTGCCTGACCGGGATGCCGCTTCGGTCGCGGCCTGGCTCAAACGCTACCCTTCGATCGAGATCATCAGTCGTGATCGAGCAGGAGAGTACGCTGAAGCGGCCCGCATCGGTGCTCCTGAAGCCATCCAGGTAGCTGATCGGTTCCACGTAAGTCAGAACCTTCATGAAACCATCGATCAGGTCATCCGCCGCCGCTTCTCAGAGATGCAAAAGCTCTTGACCCCTTCTCAAGCGGTTGTCGTGGGTGGAGATCTCCCGCTCAAACGGGATGACGCAGCAAAGGTTGCCACACAGAAGAGAAGAATGGCTCGCTATGAGCGTGTGAGAATCCTTCACGAGCAAGGCTACAGCTTGGCTCAGGTTGCTGACTACTTGGGGATGAAACACGAGACCGTTCAAAAGTACCTGATGGAACCACCTCGTCCTCCTGTTTACAAGCCCCAACAAGGCAAACTTGCTCGGTATAAACCCTATATCCAGCAGAGATTCTTTCAGGAGGGTTGCCGCAATTCGCTGCAGCTGTTTCGGGAAATGCAACAGCAGGGCTACACGGGGGGACCAACCATTGTGGTGAATTATGTGACGCAACTGCGACAATTGATTGGAGAACCCTCGACAGCTGGCCCGGTGATGCGAACCAAGCCAACACCCTTGAAAGCAGCCGTCGCATCTCCAAGAGAGATTGCTTGGTGGTTCTGCTTGCCAATACCCAGACTTACCCAAAAACAACAAAAGCACCTCCAGAGCCTGCGTGAGGCGGATGATGAACTCAACGAGATCTACGACCTTGCCCAAATCTTCTTTCGCTTGCTCAAAGACCACTCCTCCTCCGGGCTGACGCTGTGGATGGAAAGTGCCTTGCAGGGCAAAGCCCCAGAACTCCGAAGCTTTGCCCGAGGACTTGGGCGAGATGAAGCAGCTGTTCGTGCAGGTTTGGATCTTCCCTGGTCTCAGGGCCAGACCGAAGGCCAAATTACTCGCCTCAAGCTGATGAAAAGGCAGGGATATGGGAGAGCCAAATTTGATCTCCTGCGTCAGCGAGTTCTCCACGCGGCATAGTTTGCGAGAACGAATCAGACTGATGGGAACATACTCTCTTTGAAGACAACGTGGCGCGGAGGAAGGACAAGGCCCAATCCCTGCCAAATTCTGTGGAGGAGACCCAGAAGCGGATTTCGTCCTCGCAGTCTTCCGAAACACTTCTTGATCACGCCAAGTGAGGGAGAGCCCACGTTTCCCCGCT
>JAABUJ010002115.1_pt1 | contig 25722 bp, 30 predicted proteins | sample 5559131 | NCBI WGS metagenome assembly JAABUJ01 (sample SAMN10711875, study PRJNA513366) | rock metagenome | isolation source: Antarctica rocks | place: Antarctica: Victoria Land, Mt New Zealand nord | collected 2016-01-07
CCGCCTCCGGTATCGCTCGGCGACCTTCGCAGAGTACGCTCTGGGCCACGTCTCGCGTCTGCTGGGCGGGGAATTGGTCGTTGATGTTAGCGAAGCCACGGTGCTTGCCTACCAGGAGAGTCGCCTACGCGAGAAGGCGGCACCTAAGTCCATCAACGAAGAAGTACGCTTTCTGCTGAAGATGATGGGCGACTCGGGCGAACTCATTCGGCTGCATCTTCGCAAGCAGAAGCAGCTCAAGCTGGCAGTCAGCAAGCAGATCGGTAAAGCCTACGACAGTGAAGAAACAGAAAGCCTGACCGAAAGGGCAAGAGAATCGAAAAGTCCACACATGTATCCGGCCTTTATGCTGACTCGCAACGCGGCGCTGCGCGACTCGGAGATCAAGACGCTTACCTGGGGCCGGGTCAATCTGAAAGCGAAGATCCTTCAGGTGGGCAAGTCGAAGAGCGATGCCGGCGAAGGACGCATCATCCCCTTGAATTCAGATCTCTTCGACGCGCTGGTTGAACACCGTGCCTGGTATCAGGAGAGGTTCGGGGAGGTCCGATCGGAGTGGTATCTCTTCCCGTGGGGCAAGCCTATGCCCCGGGATCCGACTCGGCATGTGACGTCGCTCAAGACTGCCTGGAAGAATATGCGTCGAAAGGCGGCGGTTACGGGACGCTGGCATGACAACCGGCACACCCTCATCACGGAGATGGCAGAGAGCGGTGCGGGGGACGAAACCATCATGTCGATTGCCGGTCACGTCGATCGACAGATGCTCCGCCACTACAGCCACATTCGGACGGAAGCCAAAAGAGACGCCCTCCAGACGGCATTGAACAACCGACGCCCCTCGACGAGACAAAGAGCAAAAGCTTAGAGATTTGACTGCGCAGTGGTCCCGAAGTATTTTGAGGTCGTTCGAGAGATGGTTACGAGGAGAGGAACCATGGAAACACTTCTCAATGAGAAGCAACTGTCGGAGAAGCTCCAACTCAGTCTCGCTTGCTTAAGGCGGTGGAGACTTTGCGGAACAGGACCACTTTATATCAAGGTTGGTCCTCTGGTCCGATACCGTCCGGAGGACATTGAAACCTGGATGGCAGATCTGCCGAGGGGCGGAGAAGGACGGAGACCAGTCGCTCGGGTAACAGTCCGCAAGAGCGCCCAAATTTCAGCATAATACTGCGCACCTAGGCGAGTGGATGTTATTCAGAAAAGAACCGGGAAGGAAAAGCCCCTCAGTACCGATTCTCAAGCTGAGGGGACCGCATCCCGAATACGTGAACTTGACCTTTCGCATCCGACAGCTCTGCCACCGGAGCGTTCGATGTGCTGTCAGCTAGCCAAGACGGTCTCCTCGGCCAACCTGTTTGGTAAGTCAATCGTGTCGGAGAGGACATGGCCGGATTGACCAGTGACTCAAAGATGCTCAAAATGTTGTTGAGGCGGTACGGAAGGCCCCGGTCTCATGCTGCGGGAGAGGCCAATTTTAAGGAGATAACGCCATGCGGAAACGACTCATCCTTCTGACTTCCCTAATTTTGGCAGTTGCAGGCTGCAAAGTCGATCCGAGACCTCCGTCAGTGGAGGATGCAAGGGTCACGTGGAACAACATTAACAAACAGTCAGGCTTGACCAATGATCTGCAACTCGTGGACCTGAAGAAAACTGACGGACAATTTGCCGAGGTAAGTGGGGTGAAGGTCTACACCTTGTTCTACGAGGCGCAACAGAAATACCTCACCAAAGTGGGACGTTGGAAGCCTGGCGACGTTGAGACCATTCGCTCGAACTATGGCTTCCAGAAGACGGAAGGCGGATGGCAAGGCCCTGACGGGACCCATTTCAAAGATTGAACCCGTTTGACCAAATTTCCATTCCATCCTAACCTGCCCCGAGCTGATTTGTTCAGCAGGGGGAAGCGGGATGTTTGACTCACCAGAACATGCACTGTCGGCACTTCGCCGTGTAGGGTATTTCACCGACCAGAAGACCGCAACAACGGTGTACCTGGCGGGACAAATCAATAAACCTATCATGCTGGAAGGTCCAGCCGGCGCCGGCAAGACCGAGTTGGCCCAGTCGGTTGCGCGGGCGGCGGGCGCTGATCTCCTTCGCCTTCAGTGTTATCAGGGCATTAACGAAGAGAAGGCTATTGGGCAGTTCGACAAAAGCCTGCAAGAGCTCTTCGTCCTGCTCAAGAGCAAGACCGAAGGTACATACGACTGGGATCAGATCCGGAAGGACGTGACCAGCCGGGCCTTTTTCCTGGCCGGCCCCTTGCTCACCGCCATCGAGCAGGAGAAGCGTTGTGTCCTTCTGATCGATGAAATTGACAAGGTCGACTATGCATTTGAAGCACTTCTGCTCGAGTTGCTTTCCGCGTGGACCCTCTCGATCCCCAAGATGGGCACGGTGAAAGCGACGACCGTGCCGTTCGTCTTCATGACGTCGAACCAGGAGCGGCGCCTCGGAGATCCGCTTCGCCGCCGCAGCTTCTACCTGATCGTCGAGCACCCCACGGCCGAAAGGGAAGCGGCGATCGTCAAGAGCAAGACCCCGACTGCGAATGCAGCGACGCACCGTTTCATCGCAGGGCTCGCCAAAGCGCTGCGGGCGTTCAATCTCGAGAAGCCGCCCAGCATCTCGGAGATGAACGATGTCGCGCAAGCCATGCAGCTCCTCAGAATGGACGAAATCCTTGCGGTGCACAAGGACATCATGCTGCCGCTGATCGTGAAGACGGAGGGCGACCGCAAGAGGATGCTGATGAAACAAGCATTCGAGGTCATCATCCATACAGCGCGGAAGAATGCTGACGCGATGGAAGCAAGACAGGTCGAGGCCACCATTGCGGCCCTCGAGGTGACCGCATGAGAGTCATTCTGATTGCATCAGCGCTCGTTGCCATCACCGTTAGTGCTCCCGCCCACGGCATGACGTTCCTGGAGAGCAGGGCTCCGGAAGCCGTGTACTACGCGAACGCGTATGCAGACCACTACCACCTTCCTAGAGAACTGGTCCACGCGATCATCGAGCAGGAATCGGGTTGGAATCAACGGGTGATTTCGAACAAGGGCGCAATCGGATTGATGCAGCTGATGCCGTCGACCGCTGCTCACTTTTACGTGCGCAATCCTACTTCGATCCAGGACAACATCGGTGGTGGCGTTCGTTACCTGGCCGCTCTGAATGATCTCTTTCATGGCGACCTCCGCATGGTCGTCGCGGCGTACTACTGTGGCGAGCACCACATCCTTGCCAGCGGCTTGCGATATCACAACGCCGAAGTGATCGCGTATGTCACTTCGGTCGAGAACAGGTATGAACACGAATTACAGCTTCATCATCCCGGCAGCTTGAAAGGAACAACCAAATGACCTCTCGCAGACAGGTACTAGCGGTAATGACCGTTGCATTCGCAACAGCATCGGGAGTAGGCCAGCAGCGAAACTCCCAACCGATCGTCTCCGATGTCACCGTCTCGAAAGCTGCCGTGACTGACGTGCATTTGCGACCTCTGTTCACCACGACGATCCGGTTGCCGGAAGCAGTGAGCTCCGTAGCCGTGGGAGCGCCGACCCTCTTCGAGGCGGAGCACTCGGATCAGGAACCGAGGCTGGTCTACATCAAACCCTCGACCAGGCAGCCTGCGGAGAGCAATCTCGTCATCACCATGCAGTCCGGCGAAACGATCAGCTTGCGGCTGATCTCTGACGGAAACACCACTCTTAATGCACCAGTCGATTTCATCGTCGACTACAAGCCGCAAGACAGTTTCTTCGTTGGGTCCTCTGACCCAATGGTGAAACCAGCACAGCAGGCTGGAGTTTCAGCCAAGCACATCGACCCTCTGGACAGCGCTCTTGAGGGCCAATCGCGAGTGGCTACGCCAGCCTGGCAGCAGGGCACCGCTCTCGAGGAGAAGGCCAAGAAGACCGATCCGCCCCCCATCATTGGTGCCTTGGGCGAGATTCGAGAGTCGAGCGGAAAATGCTGGTCGCGTACTCCGTACGGAACCAGAGCAATCACTGGATCGAGGTCCTTCCTCCACAGATCGAGGTGAGCAGTCCCGGAGACAAGAGCCAGATCAAGAAGAAGGACAGAAAACACCTCGTGGAGGCGGAGCAGGTTCCTGTGAGTAACTTCAAAGTCAACGGCCGTCGGCTAGCTCCAGGCCAACGAGCTGATGGAGTGGTGACGTTCGATCGCCCCGGTTTCAAGCAAAGCCAGGAACGTCTCCTGCTTCAGTTGGCGTCTGCCAATTCCGTCGACAAGCCGCTGTTGCTTGCCGTACCGTTCGTCGCCCCCGGAAATTAGTCCAGTCACTTCATATCCGTCTATCAAGGAGAACATCGTCATGGCCACGTCTAATCCACTCCCCAACAGGGAAGAAGAGCTCGCTCCACACCTCAATGAAACCCAGTCCGCTTCCGCTGCTACGCCAACTGTCGCAAGCCGACCCTTTGTGATGCCAAGTCGAGCGGGGGGGAGCGGCGGCAAAGATCAGACGCGCAAGATGTTGATGATTGCTGGAGCGATCCTGGTTCTGCTTGTCGTCTTCTTCGGATTTATTTCAACGAAAGGTACGAATAAGAAGAAGAGCGGCGCGGACGCAGCAGGGAAGCCGAACCTCGGTCGTGTCGTCACGCCCAATGCGCCCGGCCAGCTCGTACCTGCAGACAAGATGGCAGTTCAGAATTCAACTGTCAAAACCGGATCGCTCGAAGCGAACGACATCGAAAAAACAAAGTCTCCGAAGCTCAGTGGGGTCGGAGCGCCCGGTACGAGTTCATCGGTCGGGAAGGCTCCAGCCACCGGGAGCCGGACGCTGGCCGATGTAGCACAGTTTCAACAGCCGAACACCGACCCGGATCACCTGAAAAACTGGAGTCCCGAGGCGTACCCAGGCACAAGTCGCCCCACCAACGGGCAAGATGTTCAAGTCGCACAGAAAGAGCAAGAGGAATACTCCAAACCGTCGATGATCTTTGTGGCTCACGAGACAAATGGAACGGCGAGAAGCGGCCTACAGCTTCATGCAGCACCAGACAACTTCGGCCTGGAGTCCGGCTATCATGTGGCTGCGCGGCTCGAATCGATGGCGAGCACCGCATTGCACGCGCCGGTCACGGGTGTGATCGAGTACAACTACGAACGCGATGGAAGAGTTCTGATTCCAGCGGGGTCTCGCGCGGTCGGAAAGATCACCCAGGCGGATGCTTCGGGGATCATGAATATCGAGTTCAGTTCGATCGAGCTGCCAGATAACGGCTCTCTTCCAATATCGGCAATCGCAGCAACGACTTCCCTTCAGGCCATCAAGGGGCATGTAACCGGGAAGAACGCGGGCAAAAGCATTGCCGTTCGCTCGCTTGCGGGACTTGGCCAAGCTGGAGCGATGCTGGTCGGCCAAGGCAGCGTGAACGGAGCAGTCAGTGAGTCCGATCTCATCCGTCAGCGCGCTGCGGAAAACATGGGCAGCGGAGCTGACGCCCAGGTGATGAGCTTGCTGACGACCCAACACATCGTGGTTAGTGTTCCGGCCGGTACTGAGATCTATCTTATTTTCACCAAGCCGCAACGAGTAAATCCGGCTACCGCACAAAACATCTCAGTTTCAGAGAACACCCAGTAAAGCTCTCAACCGGCCTTCCTCACTTCAGATGCGGCCGGCGAAAGCCGGCCGTTCCGCTGTTTGTATGGAAACCTTTCTGATTCCTCGTTTGCGTAATCGAGCAAAAGCAAACACATTCCCCGACTGCGCAGTCGAGGAAGAGTACACACATTCCTCGTTTCCGCAGTTGAGGAGAAGTGCATACATTCCTCGTTTGCGTAATCGGGGAATTCAAACATCAGCAGGTCGGTGTTTCTCGGGCCCCTACTCTATTCAAGTGAACAAGCACAGCCTTGTTTGCACAGCATTATTTGCGCAGCCTTCTGCGAGGGCAGCCTGCCCGCAAGTCGCCATTCAGCTCCAACAAACATTGCTTGTAGAGCAACGAATCGAAGAAAACTATCTTTTCGATGAGATTGCGAGATTTGCCCGAGTTTGTGAACGGCCTTATGTTTCTCCTGCGGCGGGAACCCCGCCGAGGAGGAAACACCAATGACCGCATTTCTTCGTCAGTCCCGAGCCGCACTCAAGCGCGGCGTCGGCCGCTTCTCACAAGAACTTATGTTCATACTCTGCATCTCCCTTGTGGGTGCAGCGTGCCTTGCTCCTGCCGGGGCGATCGCTCAGAACCTCGGTACCACCCCTGCCGTCGGACAGGCGGTCCAGGGTCAGACGGCGTCGCAGCCTGAAGGCGCCTTTCTCAACATCGTCAACTGGATCGGCAATGTCATCTGTCCGGTCGGCGCTGGTCTGGCGGTGGTCGGCACCGTCATCCAGTGGCGCAGCGGCCGCAGCTGGATGCCGACTGCCATGACCGCTGGCGGTCTGCTTGCAGTCTCGGGCATCACTCGCCTCATCGAATACTTCATCCAAAACGGACAGGCGGTTGCCTAAGCCATGACGCCGCCACTGATCTTCCAGGCTCTCCTCGGACTCCTCATGACGCTGGCGATCCCGGCTTCACTTGCCGCATTTGTGCTGGCCGGAATGAAGTTACGTAATGAGGGAGGGGTGAACTACCAGGCCGGTGGCGGTTTCCTCAAATGGTTGTTCTGGGGTTCGCTTCTTCTCACCCTCCCAGGTGTCAGTGCATGGCTCGTCCAGGAGACGGTTCCGGGAGCGGCGCAGCTTACGTTGGGCGGAGTCTCAACGCCTTATACCAATGGCATCAATAAAGTCGCGGGAGACTTCGTGGATGATGTCCTGATCTCTCATCTTGTTCCAGTGATCGCGGCCGCTCTGGTCTTCAAAGCCCTGCTCGACCACTCTCAAGGAACCAACCCTCTCGGCTCCATTGTGACAGCCATGTTTCTGCTGGGCATTCAGGGGATCTACAAGCTGGCGACTGGGAGCTGGCTTACTAGCGGAGCCTACAGCACCACCGACCTTCTCATGAATGCCTTCAACTATGCCGCCGGAACGGTCAGCCCGATCGTGGGTGGTCTTGCCATCTCTGGTGGCATCCTCGCGTTTGTTCAACATAAAGAATGGAAGAGCTTCGTAGCAAGCGGAATCGGATTTCTTTGTGTGACTGGCTTGTGGGCCTTGGTCAAGAGTTGGACTGGAGTGACGATATGACCTTGGATTGGCGGATTGTTCTCGCTCGAAGCGCGCAAGCGGGTGCGCTGATGTTGTTGACAACTCTATTCGTCGTTGCCCTTCAATTCGTTTCGTCCATCGTGATCATCGAGTCGAATGATACCTGGCAGAGCAGTGAGCCCGGACTTCATCTCGCGTGGAAGATCGAAGTTCGTAACCCATTGAGAGAGCTTACCCAGTTGGAGGATCGGCCATGAAAATACAGCAAATCGAGGTCAATGCCACACGGATCTTGATCTTCGCGAGTAGCCTGTGGGCCATGCTGCAGGCGATGGCGTTTCTCCTGCACAGTCCGGCGCGGCTGATGGCGCTCGGCGTTGTTCTCCTTCTCATCTCAGCCGGTGTCTTCCTTGCGGCATGTGCATGGACGCTGCGCAAGCTTTGGGCTGTGAGCGGTATCGCGGCTTTAGCTATTGCCACTCAACGCACCGTGCGGAGCAACAATCGATCAGTTGCTGAAGGCGCGAGCGAGGTAGAGGCATGAACTCTGGCTCTTTCGATCAGGGAGTGCTGAACATGACGAACTGGGTCGGCAACGGTGTGATGCCCTTGCTGGCCGCGCTCATGATCGCCCTTGGCATCTACCGGTTTTCACGTGGGGGCGATTTCGAGCGTTACGTGTGGGGAGCGCTTGGTTCCTTGTCTGTCTCCGGTCTGCTGCGTCTGGCAGACGTCTTCGCCAAGCAGGGGTCAGGATCGAGTCAGATGTTTCAGGCTCTGCTCACCCTGGCGGACTGGATCTGCAACGTCATTCTTCCCGTTTACGCGGGTCTTGAGATTGTGCGTGCGGTTCTGGGCGTGAGCGGAGTCGGTTCTCGCCTCAACATAGGCGATGACTGGCTTCGGCATGTGGCCGCGGCCTTTGCGGCGCTTTGCTGCTCTGGCCTGCTGCGGCTGTTTGAGCACTTTGTCGCCGCAGGAACAGGTGGGGTGGCGTGATGGCGCTACGAGTGAGTCCGGTGTCGCGCAATCTGGCGTTGAAGGTGACGTTCATGTTTCTCGAGATCGAGGACATGCTCGCGCTGGGTTTCGCCTGTGCGGTCGCCATAATCGCCGGGCAGTTCCTGTTCTCGGACCGTTACGTGTTCTCGATCCCGATGAACTGGTTCCTGGTGCTCGTTGTTCTAGGGCTGGGTGTTCCCGCCCTGACGCTGTTCAAGTACGGAAAACCAAGGAAGTACATGGTCGATCTTCTGGCCTGGTACAGCAAGCCCCATAGCTATTGCGCCCTCGCACGAGACACTCAACTGACAACCAGCTATCTGAAGGAGAAAGAGTAATGCCCAAGACCCGAGAAGCACACAAGCGATCCCTGCAGGACCCCGCGCTCTGCGAACTGCTGCCCATCCGGGACTTCCTCGACAACGTGATGATCCGCACCGATGGATGCTATGTCGCCGGCTTTCGCATGGCAGGAACGCTCACCTATTTTGCTGATGACGACAGCCGCAATGAGACGAAGGAACTGGTGGAGTCTCTCCTGCGCACCGTACCGGAGCAGAGCATGCGCCTTCAGTTTCGCTATGAGGTCATGGAGGGCCTGAATGGTCTGCTTGCGCAGTACGACGATCATCGCCGGACGCGGAATACCGAGGCTTTGGTGCTCGAGCGGCATCGTGTGAAGCAGTGGAAAGAACGGGAGGAAGAGGGCGAATACCTCACACGGCTTGCGGCAGTGTACTTGATCTGGGACCCGGAGAAGCACCGGCGCTTGATGGCCGCCGCGGGCGGCCAGATGAAGAGGAGCAGCGATCGCAAGAGCGCTGAGAAGAAGCCGGGCTTCTCCCTGTCGATGCGTAAGTGCATCGAACGATCAAAGAAGGAACACACGGACGCCCTGGCTGAGTTCGAATCGATCGTCAATGGCGTTGAGTCCTCCTTGAAGAGAGCGGCGATGGGTCCTGAGCGCATGACCCATGACGAGATGTTTCTCGAGATCAAGCGTGCCCTCGATCCGAACGCTGCCGATACAACGGTACTCAAGGACAGCGAACTCACAGAGCGCTATGTGTCCGCGCGCGAGCAGGCCTCAACCGTCTCGATTCTTGGAGACGCCGAGAACTATATCAATGTCGACGGTGTGCTGTGGAGCTTTGTTTCTCTGAAGACGCCTCCCGATGGAACCTACCCCGGTATTCTCCGCAGTCTGCTGACGGTAGGTTTTCCTGTGGTCCTTTCGACGCAGGTCGTGATTCCGGATCAACGCGCCGTGCTCGACAAGTACAAGAAGCGGCTGAAGAAGATGCAGGCCGCACAGATCGACTCGAAGGGCAATCAGCGCGTCGACATCGAGGCCCAGGTAGCGACCCAGGAGTTGATGGATATTCAGGCCGAAATCTTGGCCAGCTCCGTGAAGACCGCAAAGGTCAGCCTGACCATCGCGGTGCGGACCTCGCATCCGGCTTTCAGCAGCCGCGAGTACGAAACGGCCGAGCGGGAGTTGTCGAACCGGCGGCAGCAGATCCTGCACATCGTCTCGCAGGTCAACGGCGCGCGGGCGTATGGCGAGTCGCTGGCACAGAGACGGCTGTTGATCTCGTCCATGCCGGGTATGGCGGACGAAGATCACCGCGATCACGACCTGTTGACCACGCACGCGGCCGATCTCATCCCGGTCGAAATGCCATGGGCCGGAACGCCGCGATCGCCTTTGATGTTGTTTGAGACGCCGTATCGCCAACTGATCCCTTTCTCTCCCTTCGACTCTGGCCTCGAAAATGCGAATGCGATCGTGGCCGCCACGTCTGGATCGGGAAAAAGTGTGGTCGTCGGCCGGATGGCCCTGACCTGCGGACGGCAGGATGTCCAGGTCTCGATCATCGAACGGGGCGACTCGTACCTGCCAGCTGTCACGTACATGGGGGGACGGATGATCTCCATGTCTCTCGACAGCACCGAGACGATCAACCCGTTCGATCTTGAAGCAGGAGACCTGTTGCCATCGAACGATCATCTAGCTTTTCTCAAGAATCTGACGCGTTTCATGATCGGGGACAGCGGAGCGACGGATACAGACCTTCTCGACAACCTTCTGCTCACCGCGATTCGTAAAACCTATGATCGCGCTGCCATGCGATCGGGGAACACGATTCCGACTTACAGCGACCTCAAGGACGAGCTTGAGAACTATCACGATGAAGACAAGAACGAGGTTGTCAATCATGAGGCACGGCTGGCTGCGACCAAACTGCGGGCGTGGGTCGAGAACGGGATGTACGCGAAACTCTTTGATCGGCCGACGACGATCGATATGTCGACGCCATGGCTCTACTTCAACATCGAGCAGCTCAAGGACGATCCGAAACTCGAGACGGCGATGAGTTTGCTGATTGCCTACGCGACGAACAAGCGGGCCATGGGGAAGGAGAACAAGCGCTGCATCACAATTCTCGACGAGTGCTGGTCCCTGCTCCAATCGCCAAGCCTGGGTCCTGTTGTGGTACAGCTGTTCCGTACCGCACGCAAGCGGAACGCCTGCGTCTGGGGTCTTTCGCAGGCGGTTGAGGACTTCACCGGAACGCCGGATAAGCCGAACGAGTTCGGCGGTGCCATTCTTACGACCACCGCGACCAAGCTGATCGGCCGGCAGAAGGGCAACATCGATGTTCTCCGCCAGTTCGTGCACCTCAACGAGACCGCCATTCATCGCGTCAAGCACCTGGGAACCACCGAAAAGGGCAAGAAAAGCGAGTTCCTGCTGGTGATCGGAGAGAAGTCCGAGACGACCCATAGCCTGCACATCGTTCCCACGCCGCTCGAATACTGGCTGCTCACGACCTTCCCGCGTGAGAAGTGGTATCGCCAGTACTGGCTCATGAAGAATGCGAACCTGACTGCCACCGACGCCTATGAACGTCTCGCGGCTGCTTACCCCCACGGCCTGGCATCCCTTGACGAGCTGCCGGAAGAGAAGTCGGGTGAGGTGATGCAGGTCGCGTTGGGAAGAGTGATCTCCGGGCACGTCGCAAAGACCAGCATACGGATCATGGAAGAGGAATCACAGGAGGCATAGAGATGGCAGTTCCGACGATCTCTCGACGAACGATGAAATTGACGGCAGCGGCACTAGGCGCGCTCCTTCTGATCACCCCGCCAGCCGCTATGGCTCTAGGCTGGGACATCTTCAGTGTCATTGAATCGACCATAAGCTCTCAGATCGGCGGAGCGCTCACGGCCGTGAACGGAATCCAGAGCGCCATGCGGCAGGACCAGCAGGCGCTCCTCTTCCCGGTGTCGCTCATCAACCAGTCGCATGGCTACATTAATACCATCATGACCAGCTACCGGGGATGGATGTCGGGCGTGTTTACACTTCCGGTGAACAGTGCGCAGCTCGCAAGCAGCCAAAGCCTGGAACGGGTCTTTCTTGGTGGTTCGAGTGCTTCCCTCGGAAATATGAACGGCTTGTACAACAACTCCTTCGGGACGCTCCCTGTATCCACAGCTGCTCCCCAGGCTCATCGCCAGATGATGGATATGGCTGACGCACTGGCAAAGGATGCGCTTGCCCAATCCGTTGCGGCGGATCAGGCATCGAGCTCGCTGGTCCAGATCGCCAATCAGATAGAATCCGAGAGCTCTACGACGGCGCCGGGAACGGCGGACATGCTCTCCGCCACGGCGAGGGCCGCAGAGCTCGAAAGTCTGGCCAGCCAGCATAAGTTGTTGGCGTCGATGCTGCGGGAAGAGGCTGGAAATCTGGCGCACCATAACGGGATCCGCAAGCAGAGTGTTCAGCAGGCACAGCAGATGAATACCAATCTGCAGGGAACGATTGCGCAGCAGTAGGCGAGAGGAGAATAAGCATGACGGAAAAGCGAACTCTATGGAAAGCGATTGCGCCCCGAGCCGGGTGGCTCTGTGCCGCGGCAGTCTTTGTCGGCGTGGCCGTGCCGCGCGAGGCGCATGCTCAATTTGGTATTGATCTTGCTGTGATCCTGGCCGGCCTACAGGAGATATCGAGCCTTCTGACCAGCAGCGTCGCCTCGCCCTTGCAGCAGATCCAATCTGTCGAGCAGGATGCACAACGGTTTCAGCAGACGGTGATGTATCCCCAGCAGGCGATCAACAGCGCGAAGGCGCTGTCTGCCAGCTTCACGGCGCCGATGCAGTCCATGCAGTCGCTGATGAACCTGAACTTCTCAAGTGCCACCATGCCGGCTCCCCAGCAGCTGGAACAGCAGATGCTCTCCGGAGACCCGAACAACGTTGCCGCCTTCGGGAACAGCTACTCGCAGGTGTATGGGACGCTTCCGGCTCAGACGGCAGCCCCGCAGAATGTGCGGAGCACGATCGACATGACCGATGCTCAGGCCCAGGATGCCATGAAGAAAGCGATCGAGCTGGACGCGCTCGCAGCACGAGAGCTCGAGGTCGCTCAATCGCTCAACCAGCAGATCCAGACAGCCGCTCCGGGAACCGCACCGATCCTCGAGGCGGAAGGTTCGGCATGGGTGCTTCAGGCAAATGCCTATAGCCAGTCGGCGATGGCGGCTCTTCTACGCGTGAGAACGACCGAGCTGTCGAACGCAGGAACTGACGTGAAGAACTCGACCGCTCAGGCACAGCAGCTCAACCAGAATCTACAAGGCGTCATCACGCCGCACTGACAGGACTTTTATGGACCCTTCGATCTTCGAGTTTCAGACGATGATGCAGACGGTGCAGACGGGCATGGCAGGAAAGATGATTCCTGCTCTTCAGACGGTGTCTTACGTCTTGATGGTGATCTCTCTTTTGCTCGGGATCTACGAATCTTTCGCCAAGGGAGGAGATACCCGTCAGCTGACGGCTACCGTCTTCAAGTATGTTGTTGTAGCGTTCGTTGTCGGGAATTGGACGACGTTCTTCACGGACCTGATGACAGGCTTTAACCAGGTCGCGCAGTACATTGATAACTCGTACGGTGCTGGCGATCTGATGAAGGACTGGGGAAAACAGCTTTCCATCAATTGGAATAGCAATGGTTACACCTCCATCTGGAACATCATCACCAGCGGTGGAGCAGCCATCGTAAATGCCCTTGAGATTGGGGTTGCGTACATCATCTTTCCGGTTGCGGTCCAGGTCTTCACCCTGATCTATATCTTCTGGGGTGCAGTTGTTTATGCCGTGGGTCCGCTCGTTCTGGCGCTTGCTCCAAGCAGGATGGTGAATTCGGTCGCCAAGTTCTATGTGCAGAACCTCATTGTGTGGAACTGCTGGGCAATCGTCTATGCGATCTTTGCTTGCCTCATTACCGCTGTCAATGGCAAGGATATGACCACGAGCCCCTTTTTTGCGAACAGCGTCGCCGGCGCGCAGACGCAGATTTGGATTGGACTGACGAGCATCCTCTATTCGATCTGCATTCTCCTGATTCCAGTGATCGCGTTTTTCGTGTTGAAAGCCGAATTCGGTCCTGTCGCTGGAGCCCTGCTCGGTCTCCTCGCAACCACCAATCAAGTAACGCGCCTCGCCGGAAATGCAGGAGGGAAGGCTGCAGGAGGAGCAGCAAAGCCTGCAAGTAATGCGAGTAGTCAGGGAGGAATGGGCGGTGGGACCTACCGCAATCTGAGCGTTCCTCCGCCGAATACGCCTCCCCGGGCGACAACGCCGTAACAGGCACCTGAGAAGGCCAACATCCAGATCAATTCGAGGAGGCAACGATGAACAAGCAACCCGAGCAGGAAAGACAGCCGAAGTTCTATGAGATGGATGGCGCGTTGCGCGCCTATTCGAATCGATCGCTGGTCATTGCGGGCGTGATGGGCCTAACCGCATTGGTTGCCGTGCTGGGCTTCTTCTTCGTGAGAATGCAGCCACCCACTGTGATCAGAGTGAACGGCGCAGGCGAAGCGCAAGTGGTGAGTCCCTATGGAGCGGGGAGCCACAGGGGCCTCATTCCCGCCGTTCTAGCGACCGCGCGCAGCGCAGGTCCGGACGAGTACGAAAAGCAGGCTTTCATCAAGCAGTTCCTCGGCCACTACCTGTCCTACGATCCGCATACGTTAGGCCAGAACTGGGCCGACGCGATGAACATGATGACAAGCAATCTTCGCCACACCGCGGTCGGACAACTGCAGAAGGACAACACGGTTGGCAAGCTCGAGGACGAGCAGGCAATGTCGGCGCTGAAGCTGAGCAGCCTTGAGCCGAGCAAGGAAGATCCCTTGACCTACGAAGCATTCGGGGTCCGCGCGGTGCACCGAATGGTGAATGAGCATGAGATCTCGGACAAACTGGTCGAGCAGTACCACCTGCGTCTGGTCAGCATGGAGCGCTCTGCGGATAATCCTAACGGTCTGCTGGTTGGCGAGTACTGGTCCAAACAGATCGAGGGAGAGAAGCGCGATGCCGTTCTTGAGGGAACACCGGGATCCGAAACACAGAATGGAGGAGGGGAGAACAACTGATGAGTACAGCCACTATTACCAAACCGGCAGAGCTCGAACTGATGAACAAGCCACGGAAGGGTCGAAAGCCGCAGGAGAAGAGTGATGCGGTCACAACCCGATTCTTTATGGGAGCTGCGGATGCGGCTGGCATCTCGCTCAAGCAGGAGTTCAAGAGCGAGGTCGAAGCTCAACTGGAGTCTTTAAAGCTCGATCAACCCTACTACACGATCGAATCGTGGAAGGCAGTTGCTGATTTGAGTCAAGGAAGTATCGCTGTCGAGAAGCGCCCCGTCAGCACCAAGACGTAGACGCGCGGCCGGCGGACAAGTTCAGAAAAATCGTCTCGTTTAGCTCTTGCTATCGCTTCGGTTTTCTGAGTCACCTTGCGGACCTTACTCGCAAGGATTTGTCCCGCTGACCCGGCTGCTTCGAGCCTGGTTAGTCCCTTCAACAGGACGTGAAAGACCAGGCAAAGCCGGAGACGCGGTCCTCTCTGCGGTTTTGTTGGTCTCATGCGTGCCGCAACCCCAAGCACAAGGAGACTCACTATGCACAGGATGGAACGAAACCGAATCGTGATGTTGGACATACAGAAGAACGGCAGCATGGTCGAACGGATCCCCGGCGTAGGCCAGGACTCGACGACTGCGAACACGCTGCTTGGAACGATGTATCCCAACGCAAAGGTCGCCATCGTAAGCGTTCCGACAGAAGCCCTCGAAGACTTCGAGGAAGCTACTGTCGCACGCACCCTCACCGGTGTTCGTCATAACGGCGTTCACTACAAGATGGTCGGAGCCTCCGGTTCCGCCAAGAACGGCAAGTATTACTTCTGCGATGCCGCTCACGAGCCTCTGCTCGCGAAACGCTTCGAGATGTGGCCTGAAGCTGCGATCACTTACTTCGGTATCCTCGTCTCTGCCCTTAAGGTGGTTCGCGAAGAAGCCGATGCGACTGTGTTCGTTGTTCCCGACCTGACGCTGGGAACAAACGATTGCCGTGGTTGGATCAGAAGGAGTCTTTTCCTGAAGCTTGGTCTTCCTGAAGGTTATTTCTACCAGTTCCGGCTTGCGTTCGAGAACACTCAGGCCAAAGGGAGCTTCAAGGTGATGAACGATGATGTGGCCGACGCGATTGGCTGCGATCTCATTGTTCCTGAAAGCTCGATCAAACCTGGACTGAAGAAGCAGTCAGCAATCAAGACCTTCTTTGGTTCGGATGTACGCGCTTTTCGTGGCCCGATCATCTTAGGCATCCGGGAGATCTCTCGGCCGCTTACCTTTGAATCGAGCTACACGGTGCTGCAACATGCTCCTGTTGACGCAATCGCGACCGAGATTGTGCCGCAGGCGCGTGAAAAGATCGATGCTCTCAAAACTGCATGGCGGGAACGCAATCATCAGGCTCTGGTCGAAATGATTGGTTCCACCGTTCGTTCGAGCGTTGTCCGCTCCGACGATTCCGAGGAAGAAGAGTTCCAGAGGATCATCGAAGCGACCTTGCTTGCTGATGGAAGCGGGGAGCTTACCAGGCATCCCTACATTCACCGCCAGCTCGACCGCCTGCTTGCACGCTGGGCCTACAAACTGATGACTGGAGGAGGCCTTGATCTACCGGCATTCGCGCTGGCAGATGATGGTGTCCTTTACCTCAGCAACGGCAAGGTCATGTCCGCGGCGGATTGGATGCCACGCGATAAGGCCATCACCTCCAGCACCTCGGAACGGAGCCTGTGCGTTCGCTACCCGGTTCGCATGAAGGAGGATCTGCTGCCCATGATCCACCTCGGCTTTGAAAAGACTGCCACTCTGCTTGCTCGAAGCCAGAATCTGACATTGGATGAGGCTCTATGTATCGCAAGAGAACAGTTGACCCTGAAAGGCACGTATACCCTTCACTCCGAAACCGCCAAGCTGAATGGCGGCGACTTCGATTTCGACTGGGTATGCGCCATCGAGAGTGAGCGTTTCCCGCTGTTCGTGGCGGACCGTTTCGCTCTGGTGGATGCCCACACGGTCACGAAGATGAAGCACGAACGTGCGAAGTCTCCGTGGTTCAACCTGGAATTCGTCGCCTTGAAGTCGCGGGGAAATCAGATTGGCGTCATTACTGATCTGATGAGCTCCTGCGTCGCTGCGGATCGTCACGACCTGCTCTATGAGCTGGTGGCCGAACTGCAGAAGGAGATCGATTCACTCAAGCACAACATCCGGGCCGACCGTACCAAGCTGCATTCCATTCGGACGGAAGTTGGAGCCGCGCCCTGGCTGTCCCTCAAGACTGCCAAGACGGTCTCGGAACTTCCGATGAGCCTCGAGATTCACAAGACTGATCGCATCGGGAATCTCTACAACGTGCTGCGCAAGGACATCGCGGACCTGTTAGAGAAGCCATTTCCGGTGGAGCAGTTTCGGGGTCTGATCACCGGCGGGGACGTCTCGGAAGAGGTGTTTCGCGAAGTACGCCTGGTGAACACCGTCTACGCAGCCGGACACGGTGTCATTCAAACGAACTTCAACCAGGAGAAAAAGGCACTCGACACAGCGCGTGAAAAGGTGAAGGTTGCCATTCAATCCGGCGATCAGAACTCGATCAAGCATATGAAGCGGGAACTCGCGAAAGCGAATGCCAGCTTCCGCCGTGCCGAAGAGTCCACGCGCGATCAGTCTCGCTCCCTCCAGGCCATCATCGGCTACTGGGGACAGGGCAAAACGGAGAACCGTGAGGGCTGGTGTTCTGCTCTTCATACGATCGTTTCGCGTGGGAAGGGAATGGGCTCCATTCTGTTTCATGCGTTTCCTCAAGAGGTGGTCAACGCTATTGCGGAACGGACCGGCGGCAAGAAGACAACCGTTCAGGTCAAGGACAAGGAGGGCGCCGTCATTCTTCAGGATGGTTCGTTCTTCTTTGTTCGCGGTACGCAAAAGAGCTTCATCTTCCGGTTGGATCAGAAGACGGGTTCTCTCGTGTACCAGAAGCAGTAGTCAAGTCCATCTCGCGTGAGATGGATACAACCCAAACCCTCCCTATGGGGGAGATCTACCTGGCTTCATCGCTTGGTGACTTCCTCAAAAAGGAGTCACCAGGCGTGGAGAAAGAGGAGAAGACACAATGCAATTTCTTTTCTGGCGTCTGGAACGGATGTCATCCGCTCAAGCAAACCAAACACGAGTCCGTATTGAGGTTCAGCGCGATCCACATGCCTACGTGTACCAGTGGACCGTCGCTGATTCGAAGGGCAAACGGCTCAGTAAACGAGAGCTTCACGAGCTCGAGATGCGGGTTGAGAAATACGTGGCAACCCTAAACCCCAACGCTCCGCAGCAACGGGAGCAACAAACCTACTTTGCGACGGTTTAGTCCGCAACGTTCCGCCAGCTTCAGGGAGAGGTCTTCACGACTCTCCCACTGGTGATCGAAAAGGAACACTTACATGAAGCCGATGGTAGCCGCTCTACTACTCGCAGCCGGGAGCATTGCCTCGGCTCAGACGATTACCCACCAAGCTGTCAACCCCAACGTCGTGACCCCGGTCGCTACGGCCCTCAACCATCTCAGCCTCATCGAGCTTCCGGAGCCGATTACCCGGGCCGCGGTGGGGAGTGACGACGTCCGCATCGAGTGGCACGGTAACACGATTGCGCTGAAACCCGTTCGGCAAGGACAGTCGACCAATCTCTTCGTCTGGACCGAGCACACTCAGTCCACCTACGAGATACTCCCACCCGGCGAAGTGACCAGCGCAGCCTTCGTGATCGATCAAACGAACGGGGGCAGGGACGTGAGCAAGCCAGCGGAGGCTCAGGCGGAATCCCAAGCCAGGATCAGCGAATCGGAGATCCAGAAGGCGGCCGACACGCTGATCGCGCAGGCCATGTTGCAAAGCTCCGCGGTGAACAGCCATGGGGTGAAGGAGGCGAAGGACCACGTCAATGTCAGAATCACCGAGGTGGTGCGGGACAAGGATGCGCTCTACGTCCGCTATACCGTCTCGAACCCGGGTCAACATCCTTACCGGGTAAGCGATCCGGAGGTATTCAGCTTCACCCCGGCCGTCGCAAGCAATGTCGCCGGGTCACTGAAAGGTCTTCAAGTTCCAGAACAGAAGGTGGAGGCGCTTGGATCGGGAACAACGTCGAACCTCACCGTGCGCGAAGGGCGTATCAGCAATCCAGACGTAAACCCCGGTCAGACCGTCGATGGCGTCCTCTGCTTCAAGCAGCCCGACGAACAGCCTCAGATCTATCGCTTCGTCTTTGCCAACGACGAGTCTCATCCAGTGAGCGCGGCGGCGGTGCTCTGATGGAACCGAACCAGAGCCTCACCTCGAAGGAGGCGCGAGGGCGCCTCCTTCTTGCGTATCGGGCAGGGGACGCAGGCAGCTTCGCGGACTTTGCGAAACGCCCGCTGCTGAACCCGATCGAACAGCGCGATGAAAAGAACAAGCGCAAGCTGCATCCGATGCTGGTCATCGGGTTGGTGCTTGTCGCACTCGCCTTCGTCGCAGCCTTATTCTTTTCTCATTGAGGTCTTTTATGCCATCAAGCCAGCAAAACCGGCCGCGTCCGCGCAACGATGCGGAAGATGCCATGCTCCTCGTCTGGCTGCTGCTCTTCGCAGTCGCCGGCGTCGTCTATTTCATCGCGTACAGCAGGTTTCACCTCCGCGCCAACCAGTTGGTCGAGCTCACGTTCTATCCGCTCCTCGTCGCTGTCTTTCTCTACGAGTGGCTGCGGTATGCCGCCACCCGCGAGGTCAAGATGGAGGAGGCGTGGCCGCGGCCAGTGCCGTACATCTCCCCCATCGAAGACCGAAAGCATATTGAACAGGCACAGAAAGAACATGCCGTCCTGCTCGGCTACGACATCTATGGCAAACCGGTCACCTGGTCGAACGAGACCCGGACCTATCAGGCGAACTGCTTCGGGATGACCGGGGGAGGGAAGACGACGCTGCTCCATAGCATCACGGAACAGGACATTCACAGCGGGGCACCGATCATCTTCATCGACGGGAAGGGCGACTGGGAGCTGTTCGAGAAACTCATCCCAGCCATGGAAGCGGCAGGCCGGATCCACCAGCTGCGCGTCATCAACCCCTTGCGCCCCGACATTTCGGCCAGCTACAACCCGTTCTGGTCTGAAGACGGGAATTACGAGGACCACATCAGCTTCATCTTCGAGAGCTTCAAGATGGAGAAGGACTTCTTCGAAGGGCACCAGCGGGTGTATCTCGAAAACATCGCGCGCATCCTTCATTACACCGGCAAACGATTTAACTTCCATGACGTCCTGGTCGCCGCGTATGACCAGGACATGCTTGGCAAGCAGATCAAGCTCGCGATGGAGCGTACCCGGAACGCCGCTTCCATCACAGATCAGCAGCGGCTCACGCTCCAGATGAGTGTGCGCAATCTGCTCGAATCCTTCGGCGATCGAGAACGTGTGTCGAAGATTCAGGGGCTGATTAACAACCTGATGACCTTCATGGCGGACGACCTCGCACTGATTACCGGCTCGTATGACAACCTGCTTTCGTTGAACGATGTCATCGAGCAGAAGCTGATTCTGTACGTCAGCCTGAACGTCAACGTGAACGAGCGTGCCGTGACGGCCCTTGGCCGCATGCTCCTCCAGAACCTGCAGCTGATGATCGGCAAGCGGTACGCGGACGCGCAAAAAGGGAAGGAGCAGCCCTTCGTCAGCGTCATCATGGACGAGTTCTCCCCCTTCGCCTACGAGAACTTTGCGCACATCCTGGTGACGGCACGCGGTGCCAACGTGGCTTTTCTGTTCGCGCTTCAAAGCGCCCCGCAGCTCCTCCAGGTCGGTCGCGGCTTCCGCAACGATGTCGCTAGCGCCCCGAATACCACCTTCATGCTGCGCATCAAGGACGAGGAAACTGCCCAGGACTTCCTGAAGGCGTCTGCCCGCATCCGGCAGATGCGCCGCAGTATGCGCATACGAAGGAGCGGCCTCTTCCAGACGAGCTACAAGGAAGAAGGTGACGGCAGCCAGACCGAGGTCAGGGAAACGCTGGCGCAGGAGGAGCACATCAAGCGCATGCCGACGGGCCAGATGGAGATGCTGTCGCCAGACAAAATACGCGGTGTGCTGCACCGGCATGTACACATCCGCCAGCCATTCCGTCACTTGCTACCCGGCGTTCCTGAGAACCTCTACCCGAAATATGCGAGCTGCCTCGATGACACCGAAGGTCTGAATCTCCGGTTTGCCAACCCGGAGATTGAGGAGAAGCGAACCCGCCAAGGCAAGAAAAGGAGCTAAGGAAATGAAGTTCAAGACGGTTGCACGGGTACTGCTGCTCACTCCGGCGCTCGCTTTCGGGCAGGCGGGCGACCCCGGACTGGGTGGCAACCAGCCGCGAAGCTCCTACGATCCAGGTGCCGCGGGAATCGGAAAGGGGCAGCAACAAAGCGGCGTTTCGGCCGCTCTCAAGAAGGTCAATCCGCAGGATAAGGACTACGGTGCGGTCATCGAGCAAGGCCGGGTCGCGGCCTTCGAGGAGACCATCGAGGACTTTTACTGGCGCAGTTGCATGGGCCTCACGGTGCTCCTGATGCTCTCGGTGATGTACATCGTATGGCTGTGGAGGCAGCGGGACCTCCGGCTGAGTATCTCCGGGGACATCGTAGCCCAGCTTTACAACAGCCATATTGCTGCCCGGGCGAAGGCCATCGAGACTATAGATAAGCACAATCATCTGGTGCGCCGGTACAACGCTCAATCGGAAGATATCGCCAGAGCCAAGGTCGAAGCCGAACAGAACGAAGAAAAAGCAAGTCGAAAAGAGGAAAGTAAAATCGTGCAGAACGTCCAAGGCGATCAGCAGGATGGCGTCGAGACAGTGATATCACAAATTAAGACCGGGGCTTCCTCGTCTGCCCCTTCCATTAGCCCTTCACCGGGTATTGTGACTGGCGGAGACGGCACGACCAGCGATTTAGCGAGTTTGGTGAAGACACTCCAGGCGCAGATTACAGCCAAAGACCAGAAGATTGCGAATCTTCGGACCCAGGTAAATCGCGCCCACAGTAGCTTGACTGAGGAGCGCGAAGGAAAAAATGTGAGGCCGTCATGATTGTTGAGTGCCTCAGCTTCGGTTCTTTGTGGTGGCTCAGACCCGGATCTGTGCACGATGACCCGATGAAGTTTACTTCCCGCGCTGCGGTCTTCAATACGACCGGTTTCCGTACGGGTAACCGAACACGGAGAAATTGGACCGTCGCTGGTGTGCTTAGATTCAACGTCGGCACCTTATCGGAGCAGCGAATCAATCCGGAAATGTTAACAGAAGGCAAGTTCCAGACGAGCGGCATCAAGCGGTCAGGTGCGTGGAACCGACTTTTGTTTACGCGCAAAGTACGAGGTCGATGTGTACCCGATGCGCTGTTGGTAAATGCACAGAGCCACGCTTTTGGCTTGTTCGCTTTCAGATCAGCATGGCGTACACAAGGAGTACGGGTCGTTGCGTCAAGCTCGTTTGGCCGGGAACAGGAGAGCCTATTGCTCATGATGCCCGGTACTGAAATCAGCACAAGGCTGGGAAATTGGAGATGCGAATGCAGCAATTCGAAGATGAATCTCGTACAAACATCGGTCCGACCACTTTAGACGAGGGCGAGTTTCAACCCATACACTCCGCTTACAAGATCAGCGAGGCAAGGGATATCCCGGCCTTATTGCATATTCGAAACGCTACTTTCATCTCTCACGATCAGCTGTTTGCTTTGCTCGTCGAGAAGCAACTAGAGGCTAATCGACGCGCCTTCAACTGGCGAGTGAAGCGATATCTGAAATGTAATTTCGTGCGCTCGATGGGCCGGGTTGTGCCTTATGCAGGTGAGGTCTACACCATTACGAGACTTGGTCTCAGCTTGCTTGAGAGCTTCGGGGAGGGGTTGGTAAGCATAACCTCAGAGTCCAGAATGCTTGCAGGGAAACAACAGGCACCGCATTTTCTTGAACTGAACGAAATCAGAACGGCCTTTCGAGCGACCGGAAGGCTGAACCGTTGGCAGCACGATCGGCAGTTGGCATCGCTCAACTATGTTATTGGATCTCCCCTAAGGAAAGATTACGACGCGGTCGCAGAGTTGGGTTTCGAGAAGAAGACTTTGCGTATTGCGGTCGAGTATGAGCGGACGCCGAAGACGTCGGCGCGCTACCAGGAGATTTCAAAGTCCATCCGCGATGAGGACCAGGTCGACATGATCCTATACCTGACACCCACCCCCGATCTGGTATTTGCGCTCGGCGCGGAGTTCAAAAAACCAGAGTTGCCAATGGCGTTCTGCGCTTCACGCCGGTTTCGCATCGCCGGTCTCAATGCAATGATGATGTTTTCCTATGGTCAAATGAAAGAGTCCATGACATTGAAAGACATCATCGAGGTAGTCCTTCCTCTGGTTGAGTAGATCAGGAATGTGAAGTTTTCCAGGCATCTGCTGCGCGCTAAATAGGTCTTTCCTAGGAAAGGAAGACCTATTTTGTTGCCGCGAAGAATGATATCGAGGTCCGCAGGAAGTTATTAAAGCTCAGTGCCGCGATGGTGCCTGCGTATGCCCCCCTCCGTGCCGGTGACGTGCCCCAGTGTCCTGACGAGATCATCCCCCGCAAGCCCCGAAGCCGTGCCGCAACCTGCCCTCACCATGCCAGTGCAGTGCAGGTGCGGTGCCGCAAGGGCTAGAAGTGATTGTGAGCAAATCGCTTATTTTTGACTACCTACACAGATGGCTACGAAAAACGAGCAGATTGGGAAAACAGAGTCGCGCCGTGTCGGGGTCTTGCCAATTGGCTGTGGCTTATCGGGCTGCCTTACTGCAAGAGGAAAGCTGAATGGAGATGAATCGTGGTCAACCCAGAGCAGTTTATTGAAGCCAATTTCCGAGCGCGTGGCGCTGGTCATCAACGTCAGCGGCGGCAAAGACAGTACCCGGACGTTGGGTTATTTGAGATCCCGCTTCCTGCATATTCCAACCTACTGCCTCATGGCCGACACGGGATTCGAGCACGTTCGCCCGGTGCAGGCGGTCGAATGGTCGCACCAAATAGCAACTCGATTCGGCATCGAATTGCACGTCGTCCGCAACCCGAACACGATCTATCTGGAGATGGTTCGTGCACGCGGCAAGTTTCCTTCGGCACAATTCCGGCAGTGTACGAGCGATCTAAAGCGCGGTCCGATCCAGAAGTTCATTCGCCGATTGCCTCATCAGGTGCTGATCAATCGCATGGGAATGCGCGCCCAGGAGTCGGCTTAGCGTGCGGGACAGGAGCCGTGGTCGCGGGATGAAGCATTGAGTAAGGCTGGCCGAACCGTCTTCAATTGGCTCCCGATCTTCACGGAAACAACGGAGCAGGTGTTGCAGTGGCACTGGCAAGATGCAACACCGCTACACCCGGTGTACGTGCCGGAGTATCACCGGGATGGGACGACTGGCGGCTATCTTCGCCGCTTCTCGTGTAGGGTTTGTATCTTCGCGACGGATCATGGTCTACGAATGATTCACGAACATGACCGCGAGGCCTTCGACCTGGTGAGCGAACTGGAGGAGCAAAGCGACTTCACTATGAAGGCCGGTCGCTTTTGGTCCAGATCGTAAGCCAATCGTTTCCGGCTCCGCGAGAGTTAGAGCAACTGGACCTCTTTGCGCCCGCCGGTTAGGAATGTGGCGGAGTTGTGTGGTGATCCTGTCACGGATCTTCGGCTAGATGTGGTGCCCACGGCGTTTGACTGAAAGCTGGATGAGCCTTATGTTCCGTCCATCGCGACCGTAGAAGAACATCTTGGGCGTGAAAGCTGTAAGCGGAAAGGACCATCGAATGGCGATCCAAACACCAACTTTCGATGCGAAACCCAACTGGGAACCACTGGAAAGAACGGTGGCTTCCATTCATCGACCCGATTTTATGCACATGGGCCGGATCGGCACGATTCAGCTATACAAGCACCGAAATACGCGCCGCTACGTGAACATTGATGCTCTCTCAGGTAGTTGCTTCGAGTACAGGAATGGGGAGTATTTCCCAATCGATTTCGAGTGCGCGATGCGATATGTGCTGGAGACTTCATGGAAATCATACTGAAGCTGATCTCGGAAATCAATTCCGCGATCAAGCCGATGGCTTGTGCTTGCTTCGACCTGCGCGGCAGGCACGGTCCCGTTGCTCTGTCTGCGTTGGCAGAGCAGGTATGAAGAGCTGCTCCACCTGCGGGGGCGCCGGGATGTCCCCGAATGGCTCAAGGCAGGTCCGAGTGTGTTCCGAGTGTAAGCGGCGAGGCTACCTGCATCATGAGTTCAGCGTGGCGATGCGCGCTGATCGCAAAGAAACGGCTCGAACGAGCAAGCCAAGCTGCCACCGGCAGACGTTGATGAGCGCGCAAAACCCGCAAACGGGACGCACAAGAAGGCCAGCTTCGAGGAGGACGCAACGCTATGACCCCCCTATGGATGGACGGCAAAAGCCTTCGACTACCAAGATGGTCGTCTTTTACACCCTCTTCGGTGTCGTCATCCTTCAGTTTCCCTACGCTTGCGGTCTCAAATATCTCAATTGGGATGAAGATGAATGGGCCTGGATACGAGAACTGCGCCATGGTCGGCTGGACGAAAGTATGGCAGTGAAGTCGAACACGGCTTGGCGATTCTAAATCAGTTTGAGCCTGGCCAAGTGGCATACCTGCGATCTTGCGGAAGCCAATTGAGTTTATTCCGTGTAGTAAGGGACGCAGAGAATACACCTCGAATTCTGAGGGTGTCGTCCACGTCTGCCAACAGTATCGCTACGATCCAGCTGAAGGGGCCGTCGTGCTCTCGCATGAATCCGCCCATTGGAGCGGCACGATCCCGATACCCGTCCTAGAGAACATTCCTTCTTGCACCGCTTCTTCGGCTATACCGAGGACCAGGAAGCGCATTGGCAGAGCCTCAAGACCGCTTGGAGACTTTGGCCCGAGCATCATTCCGTGTGGAACGTACTGGGTTGGGAATGGTCTTTGCAAACCCTCTACAGAAGACCCACAATATTGCGTTTGAAGCTCGGCGTGTGCGTTATCCGTGGCACCGTTGGCATGGCCTTAGCGTTCTGACGCGCAAGGCTGGTGGTGCTCATTCCG
>JAABUJ010002119.1_pt1 | contig 25697 bp, 29 predicted proteins | sample 5559131 | NCBI WGS metagenome assembly JAABUJ01 (sample SAMN10711875, study PRJNA513366) | rock metagenome | isolation source: Antarctica rocks | place: Antarctica: Victoria Land, Mt New Zealand nord | collected 2016-01-07
CCGCTGCGGCGACGGGTTCAGGGAGAGGGTGCTCTCCCTCCTGGCCCTGCTCCCGCAGCCAGACGGACACGCTGACCCGGTGGACACCGGTGTGCCGGGCAATCTCGACGTAGGAGAGCCCCTGCGCGGAGAGCTGGTGGATCTGCGCGACGAGAGCGGGCGTCTGCCGGTGGGACGGGCGCGTAGGCGCGGACGCCGCCGGTTCGACGATGTGGAGGTCGCCCGCAGGAGGAGGCGTAGAACGCAGCCACGCGCGTACCGTACGCCGATGGAGGCCCCGTTGCCGGGCGATGGCCCGCAGCGAGAGGCCCTGGCCGGCTAAGGCCTGGACCTGGGCGATCCCGGCCCGGCGCGCCTCCTGTCGCGCCTGCCAGCGTTGGACGGCGGGATCGGCCGGGTTATCGCTTGGCGGCTGCGCACGCAACGGCCCGCCCCAGCCATACGTCGCTGCGGGAGGAGGTGTCGGCAGCGTCCGACGCACCTGGCGGATCACCTCTTGTGCCGCTGTCGTCAGGCGGCGCGTCTCATGGAACAGGCACAGCTGATGTGCCGCCTGCGGCCACACGGCGGTGAGCACGCTAGGATACAGCGTCGAGCCGTCGGTGATCACCTCGTCGGGCTGGATACCGACTGCGGCTAAGCGCGTCAGGAACTGTTCCACCACCGCACTGTCGACGCCGTCGCGCATCAATTGGTAGCCGACGACGCGGTCGCCCTCCGGCGCGGCAGGGTCCACAGCCAGCAAGAGCGCCAGATCATGCTGATAGAGTTCATCCACGCATAAAATGCCGGAGAACTCAGCGACGATCCACGCCTGATAGGCATCGTCGAGGGCGATGTCCGTGTGGTAAGCCCGACACCAGCGGCGGATGATGGCCTCACTGGGCTGCACCCAGAAGTCACGCGCCAGGCGCTGGCCCACGGTGCGGAAGGCCAGGCCGTCGGCGTAGACCGACTCGACGGCTTTGCGTACCACGCGCCGCGTGTAGATCGCATCCGGGCGCAAGAACGGAGGCTGCGCGCGAAAGTAATGGCGACAGGGAGGGCAGTAATGGACGCCGACGCGCACGGCCAACACGGCGGGGTGGTCAAGGTCGATGTCGATGGCAGTGCGTGTAGCGACGTCAACGCGGCCGGCGTCCTGACCGCACCGATCACAGGGAACCAGGGGCGGCAAGAAGTCGACCTGCCGGATCTGGCAGGGGGTGTAATTGAGCGAAGGATACGTTTGGGTCATACCTCAGTATCCCGCCTTGCGATGGTTGCTTGCCGGTATACATGGAAACGCTCTGGAGCGCGACGACTGACACCCGCCAACGTCAAGTACGCACTCTCATGCTCACTGGTACAGTATCGCCCGCCGGATGACACTTGCCGCAGGCTTGGTCCATCGCAGGAAATGGCCATGGACAGCGTGCAGGTACGCATCCACGCGGTTCTTTAGAAAGCCGAGAATCACGGTCGCCACGTCATACCCTCCCCCGACGTCAAGCGCGGCTCAATGGGTCGCGGTGTGATGCCGCCCCCTCATCCTGAGCATACCGCGCTTGCCACAGCCCATCACGGAGGCGCGGATGGTCATGGGAGCCAGCACAGCCCCGTCGCGTCGTCGCGCGCGGGTTGGGGATGAGCGTGCAGTGGGAGCCGCCGCGCTACGGCGCGTTGTACCAGATCCTGACGAATCCACTCTACGCCGGTGTCTACTGCTTCGGCAAGCGGCACAGCCGCGTTGACCCGGTCTCGCACGAGCGGCATACCGTCAATCTGGCCCGACAGGAGTGGGATGTCTTCCTGCCCGACCATCATGCGGGCTACATCGACCTGCGTCAGCACGAGGGGATCATGGCCCGCCTGGAGGCGAATCGCCCGAGCTTGTTGGGGCCGGGAGCAGCCCGCGAGGAAGCGTCAGAACTCAGAATAAGGCCATAATCCACCTCATTCCACCGTGCCAGGCTACGTTGTACCAGCGCGACGGGATGCGCCGGGCCAGTTCGGCCGGTTAGGGCGACTAGCCCCGTAGCGGTCCCTCGCCCTCGCCGATCCAGTGGCCGGGCCGCGCGCTGCCCTTGCAGCGGCCCTCCTCGCCGGCCCGGCCCGTCACCGTCCTATCCCAGCGGTTGTGCTCGGGCACCGGCCCCTGACGCTCGCGCTGCCAGAAAGCCCGGTCGCAGCGGGCGCAGCGCACCAGGTACTGGATCACTCAACTCTCGCCCTTCACCCATCTACAGCGAAACGACCACATGTTCGCCCTCGACCCGCACCGGGAACTGCCGCAGCTTCACCTTTGGATAAGCGAGGCAGCGCCCGGTCGTGATGTCGAACTCTAGCGCGTGCCAGGGGCAGGTCAATATTTCCCCTTCCCGCACCCAGGCCCAGCGCCACCCCGTGTCCGCGCGCGCCGTGAGCGTCCCGGTGATCGTGCCCTCGCATAGGGGACCGAACTGGTGCGCGCAGACGTTGGGCAGGGCGTAGTAGGTCCCGCCGACGTTGAAGACGCCCACATCGAGCCGGCCGGCGCGCACCACGCGGCGCGCCCCGTCGGGGAACTCGTCGACGCGCCCCACGACATGATCGGCCATCGACCCTTGTCCCTTTCACCTTCCGGGCAGGCACAAGGCCTGCCCCTACCCTTTCGCGGCCTTGTGTGGCGCCGGGATGCCGAACAGGCGCAAGGCGTTCTCGCCCATGATCTTGCGCTTGGCCTCGGGCGGGAGCGGCAGGTCGAAGACCTGGCGCGGATGGTCGAAGTCGTGGTGCGGCCAATCCGAGGCGAAGAGCACCTGATCCTCGCCGTCGAAGAGCCGCATCATGGCCACCAGCTCCTTGCCGTTCTCCGGCTCCTCGATCGGCTGCGTGGCGAAGTACATCTTCTTGATATAGGCGCTGGGCCTGTCCTCCAGGAAGGGCACCTCGCGCCGGCTCTCGTTGTACTCCTTGTCCAGCCGCCACATCATGAACGGCACCCACGAGACGCCTGCCTCGGTGAAGCAGATCTTGAGCGTGGGGAAGCGCACGGGCACGCCCGTGGTGACCATGTCGATCATGTTGGCCATCATGGCGAAACAGTGCGAGACGGTGTGGCGGGCCAGCGCGGTGTCGAACTGCTCGATGTTGAAGGGGAAGACGGGCGAGACGGCGGAGACGCTGTGCAACATCACGGGCAGGCCGGCCTCCTCGGCGGCGGCGAAGATGGGGTCGTACGTGCGGTGTCCCCACAGCGGGTAGACGGCCGAGGTGGGCAGGTAGACGGCGACGACCTTGGGGTTGCCCGCGTGGCGCGCGATCTCGCGGGCCGCGTTTGCCGGGTCCTGGGGCGCCGCGATGAGCGCGCCGTAGAGGGACGGCTCGTGCAACCACTCCTCCGCCAACCAGCGGTTGTAGGCGCGGGCCAGCGCGGCGGCGTACTCCGCGTTGGGCAGCTGGGCCATGGAGAGCAGGTTGTCGGGGAACAGGATGCCGATGTCGACCTGGATCGCCGCGAGCTCGTCACGCATCTGGGTGGCCGACGTGACCGTACGCGTGTTGAAGCCGCCGGGGAACGGCGGGTCGAGCTTGAGCGCGGGCGCGAAGCCGGGGATGTCGAGGTAGCGCGCGGGGGTCTCGGCGAGCAGCTCAAGCGAGCGCCGCCAGGGCATGTCGCAGTAGGGCGCGAGCGCCGCCGGCGACTCGTTAGCGTGGACGTCGGCGTCGACCACCACGACGTCACCCAGGCGCAGGCGCTCCGGGCGCGCCTCTGTGTCGGTTGTCATATGCTTCCTTTCCTTCATGAGCTAAAACCCGTGCGCGAAGGACGACAGCATCTCGGCGTCGCCTTCCGTGACCAAGATGACGTGCTCGCTGCGCACGCCGCCGACGCCGGGCACGTACGCCGCAGGTTCCAGGGCCAGGACCATGCCGGTCTGCAGCGGCATGCCCTCGTAGGGCACCAGCCGCGGCGACTCGTGGACCGTCGTCCCGAGCGCGTGCCCGCTGTGGTGCGGGTACGCGTAGCCGAAGCCCTCCACGTGCCCCCGGCAGACCCTATCGAGCTCGGCCGCGCGCAGCCCCGGGCGCGCCGCGGCGACGCCCTTGGCCAGCGCCTCGGTTGTCGCCCGCAGCATCCTCCTGTGCTCGGCCGTCGGCTCACCGGCGCACAGTGTGTTGCAACTGTCGCCCCAATAGCCGTCCAGGCGCGGGGCGAGGTCGACCAGCACCAGGTCGCCCTCCTCGATGGTGCGGCCCAGCGGCCAGCCGCCGATGTTGGCCGTGCGGTCCGCGCCCGCGACGAGGTCGCCAGCGACGGGCAGCCGCCGACCGGCCGCATCCTCCATCGCCCCGCGCAGGCCGGCGAACAGGGCGATCTCCGTCGTGCCGGGCCGCAGCAGGTGGCGTGCCGCCTCCTGGCCGACGGCGGTCAGGCCGATGGCCCGGCGCAGTATGGCTATCTCGCCGGGCGTCTTCACCAGGCGCGCCTCGGCCAGCGCCGCCGTCGCATCCTCCAGGCGTAGCGCCTCGAAATCCGCGAGGATGGCCCGCTCCAGGGAGCGCGGCAGCGTGGTATCCTCGACGCCGAGCGCGCCGCGCGTGGTCCCGGTCTCGCGCAGGACGCGGCGTAGCGCCGCCCATGCGTTGGCCCGCTGGTCGTGGCGCGCGCGGTACCCGAACGCCGGGTACGCGACGACGGCGTCGGCCTGGCCATGGGCGCGGGCGGCATCCTCCTCGATGTCGGGCACGATCAGGGTCACGCGGCCACCGGCGTCGAGGAGGGCCACGCTTGGTCCGCCGGCGAAAGGGCTGGGACCGGCCTCGATCGGTGCCGCGTAGCCGCCAACGTAGCACACATTGTGGGGGCTGGTGAGCAGCGCGGCATCCAGGCCGTGGCCGCGCAGGGCTGCGGCCGCGCGCTCAACCTGTTCGTTCATCCTCATCCTCCCTCCCCGCACCGTCGGGGCTGCCCCGCGCGTCCTGTTCCCTCAGGGCCTCCGTGCCGCACCGGCGGCCGTGATCTCACCGCGAGAATCATGCGTGACGCATACTTAACGCCCATAATAGAGCAACAGGTCGCCTCAGTCAATGTCCCAGTGCTATCGGGGCCTGTCTCCCGCTGCCTTGCGCCACGATCATGCCTATGCTACCATACTGTAAAGATTATAATCAATCGCGATGAGCGCGGCCTCATACCTGTTTCATCATATCTTCGGTCGAAGGGTGAGGTCTGATGGTAGACGTGCTGTGCTTCGGCAACCTCCAGTGCGACGTGCTGTGCCGCACCGTCGACGCGTGGCCTGTGCCGGGGGAGCTGCGCATGGTGGGGGGGATCGACGTGGCCTTGAGTGGCAACGGCGGCAATGTCGCCTCCGCGCTCGCACGCCTGGGGGTGCCGGTCGAGCTGGCGGGCTACAGCGGGGCCGACGCGGTCGGTGAGGGGTTCCGGGCGACGCTCTCCGCGCTGGGTGTCGGCTTGGACAAGCTCGGGCGGCACTCGACGGCGTCGACAGGTATCTCGTGCATCGCCGTCGCCCCGAGCGGCGAGCGCAGCATCGTCTTCGTCAACGGGGCCAATGCGCTGTTCGACCTCGACGCCGTGCCCGATACCTGGTTCGCCGGCGTGCGCGTCGTATCGCTCAGCGCCGTGTTTCTCCTGCCTCAATTCACCGGTGAGGCCATCGCGCGCCTATTCGCGCGGGCACACGCCTGCGGCGCTGTCACGCTGCTCAACACGGCCTGGGACGCCGATGGGCGTGGGCTCCGCTTCCTCGGCCCTGCTCTAGCCTGAATTATTCATGAGCACTTTGGTCTAATCAGATTGACCGCATCTGGCTGAACAACCCACCCCTGTAGACCGGCTGAAGCGGCCGTAGAGCCGATTTTGGCGCCCAAAGTGGACTCTGGGAGCCTGCAAGGCCGCCATCGGCAACCAATCCAATTCGATGAATGTTTTCATGAATAATCCAGGCTAGCTTTGGTCGACTACCTGATCGCGAATCGCGACGAGGGACGCCAACTGACGGGGCTGATGACAGCGGAGGCCATCGTGGGGGCTCTGGGGGCACACACGGGAGGCGTCATCATCGTGACACTCGGCGCGGACGGGTGTCTCATCCGCGCCGAGACAGGTGAGCTCCAATATGTCCCCGCCGTCGACGTCGTGGCCGTCGACTCGACGGGGGCGGGCGACGCTTTCGTGGCTGGGTTCATCGCTGGCCTCCACGAGGGGCGCTCCACATCTCGCTTGCGCTCGTCTGGGTTGCCGCGTTGCGGCCTATGCAGTGACCGGCCCTGGGGCGTACCCGCGCATCCCGCTACTTAGAGACATCGAGGGAGTGGGCGTCGCGATAGTGGCATCGGACACTCTGGTACCCAACGGTGAGCCTGGCTAGAGGCTGCGGATAGAAGTGAGCATTGCCGGAACGCGGGGGGAGAAACGGCGCATGGCGCATAGAGAGATAGCCAATGAGAAGATGACAACCGATGCGGACGCGGCGACTTATCGCTACGCGGGCCTGCGGCGGATACTGGAGCCGGGGCTCTCGGTCGCCGCGGCGACGGGGCGGTTGCGCCGCTTCGCCTATGTCGAGGCGCGCCTGATGCGCCTGCTGGCCTCGCGCATCGTGAGCATCCCGACACGCGATGTCAAGGCGCTGCTGGCGCGGCTGCAATACGAGGACGCCCTGCACGCCGACGCGCTGCGCGGGCGCGTCCGCGAGATGCGCACCAACAAGAGTAAGCTGGAGGGCGCGCCCGACGGGGCGCTCGAGATCCTGTTCGACGAGGCCGAGCACCTGCCGGGGACCTATCCGTTCCTCGCCGTTGTGACCCGCTTGCTAAAGCCGGCCCTGCGCGACGCCTACGTGGCCTACCTGGCGGCGACGAACGGGCTGGCCGACTACCCTAGCGCACGCCTGCTCGGGCCGGCCATCGCCGATGAGGACACGCACCTGAGCCTGCTCGCGGGCGCGCTGGGCGACGCCGCACGCGCGGCGGACGAGAACGAGCGGCGTCTGGCGGACGAATGGGAGGCGCGGATCGCGTCCTACCTCGCGGCGGCCGGCGGCGTCGACGGTGTGGGCGAGCGGGGTCCCGTCCGTGGACGCGCCGCCTCGGTCGCGCCGTACCGCATCCCGCACAGGCTCACGCGCGACGCGTCCACCCCGCATGTGTGGGATTATGTGGCGCCGCCGCTGGAAGAGACGCCCGCGCACCTCGACTACATGATGGGCCTGCGCCTCTCCGAGCTCAACGTCACCGAGGGCCTTGCCATCGTCATGTTCGAAACGCCGGACATGCCCTGGAGCTTCTACCTCGATATCGCGCGCCACTGCTGGGACGAGATGCGCCACTCGCTCTTCGGCGAGGCGGCCATCACCCATACCCACGGCGATCGCGTGGCCGTCCCGATGCGCGACTACGAGGGCGTCTTCGCCATGGAGGCGCCGCCGCTCGAGCAGTACGCCGTGCTGGGCCTGGAAGTCGAGGGCAAGAACATGAAGTACCCGCCCGGCAAGCGCCAGGAGTGGGAGTTCGCGCGCGACATGGCCCGGCACCCTCTGATGACCACATTCCAGGACTTCGACTGGGCCGACGAGGTACTGCACGTCACCATCGCCCGCCGCCAACTCGACGACTGGTTCGAGGGTGGCCTCGAGGCGATCCAGCCGTTCTCGACGGCGGGCAAGGCCCATCGCACCGAGGTCAAGCACCGGCAGCCACCGTCCGACCTGCGCGCGGTGGTCCCGACCAACATGGGCGACCCGTCCGCCCTGACCGAGGGCAATACCTCATGAGTGACGGGAGGTAGGCGTATGTAACAGACTCTTCGGCTAGTCTTGGAGGGCCATCAGGACACGAATAAACGACTAAGTAAGAGGGAGGACACATGAGCACGACCGACCACAATACCCATGACGCGCTGACACGACGCGCCTTCCTTGGCATCACAGGAGCCGCGGGCCTCAGCCTGGGCGTCGCCGGTACGGCAGGTCAAGCAGTTGCCGCGGCGCCGGCAGCACGGGAATCCGCGCGCGGTTCACGGCAGGTCTTCTATTGGATCTCGCACGGCGTCGTGAGCGACCAGATCTGGGCGATTGCCAATAGTGGCGCGCTCGCTGCCGGAAGAGATCTGGGCGTGACGGTGCGGACGGTGTTCAGCGCGAATGATATTGCGCGCCACGAGGAGGCATTCACCGCGGCTATCGCAACGAGGCCGGCCGGCATCGCGACCTCGGCACCGCAACCGAAGGTTCTCGACAAGCTCGTCGCGCAGGCGATCAGCCGCGGCATCCCGGTGGTCATGATGAACTCGGATGATCCCACCACGCACCGCATCGCCTATGTGGGCGCCGACCTCTTCAGAGTCGGGACGCTCTGGGCGAATTATCTCGTTTCCACGGCAGGGCTCAAACGCGGCGACTTTGTCTGGATGCCTGTGGAAGTGGCGGGAGCGTCCTACCAGGTTCTGGAGACGCAAGGCGTTGCGTCCGTGTTCAAGCCACTGGGCATCAAGTATGAAGTCGCGCAGGTGGGACAGGATCCGGCCACCTCCATTTCTGGCATGCAAGACTACCTGACCGCGCACGGTAGCTCCATCAAAGCGATGATCGGACTGGGCGACCTCGTGACGGCCAACACCTCGAAGGTCTTCAAGGCCGTGGGCCTGCAACCAGGGCACATCCCGGTTGTCGGCTGGGGCAACGAGTTGGCCACCGCGCAGGCCGTGCAGCAGGGCTACGTGCAGGCCGCGGCGTGGCAGTTCCCCGACTCGGAGGGCTACATGCCCATCGTTATACTGAAGATGATCGCGGACGGCCTCGGCGCGGGCTACGATATCACAACGCTCAAACTCTACGATCGCACGTCCGTCGGCGCCTTCATCAAATTCCTGCACTGAACCCAGAACCAAGCGCTTGGCCGCACACCGCGACGGCGTGGTGGCACACGGTGAGGTGGGGGCGGGGTTCCCGCCCCTCCTGGGACTGAGGCGGCCCTCTGTTACGCGCCACTCCTCGGCGCGTCCCTACGGTAGTTCAGAAAGGGTGCCCATGAGTAACCCAGTTCCGTCACTTGAATCCAGCACGTCGGCCACACCGACGCCGGCGACCCGTTGGGCGCGCCGCGTCACCAACCGCTTGGGCGAGCACCCGGAACTATTGCCGCTGATCCTGCTCATCGTCGTCGTGGCGCTGTTCTGGAGCGTCAACCCGTCCTACCTCTCAGGGCTCAATCTGAGTGGTATGTTCGCATTCATCCCTGAGCTCGGTTTGATCGCTCTCGGCATGACGTTGCTGCTGACCGCCGGCCAATTCGATCTCTCCGTCGGCGCCGTCTTCGGGTTCTGCCCCCTGATCGTCTTCATCCTGGCCAACAACGATGCCGTCCCACTACCCGCGGCGATCGCTGTCGGCCTACTCCTCGGCGCGGGCATTGGCCTCGTCAATGGGCTCCTTGTCGTCAAAGGCGGCATCACGTCGTTTCTGGTCACCCTCAGCACTCAGCTCATCGTGAGCGGGACGGCGCTGTACGTGTCAAGCGGCTTTTCGCAGTCGACGCTTAACACGCGCTCGAGCGTGCAGACGCTGCTGGTCGGCACGATACAGGTCGGTGGCGTCACCATCTATGCCGGGCTCATCTGGTTTATCGCCCTGGCCATCGTGCTGGCCTATGCATTGAACCGGACGCGATTCGGCAACTGGATCATGGCGACAGGTGGTAACGTCGACGCCGCCAAGGCGCGCGGAATCAGGACGGACCGGGTGACCATCAGCCTGTTTGTGCTCACCGCGCTGCTGGCGAGCTTCGCCGGGACGATCAGCGACATTCGCGTCGGAGCGGCGTATCCAAATGCGGGGACCGGATACGAGCTTGAAACCATTGCTATGGCGGTGGTGGGCGGCACATCGTTGTTTGGTGGTTCTGGCACGATCGGTGGAACGGTGCTCGGAGCCATTCTGCTGCGCTCGATTCGCAATGGGGTTATCCTGGTCGGCGTTCCAGGGCTCGCCTACAACATATTCGTCGGAGGCATCATTCTCGTCGCGATGCTGCTGCAGTCCGGCTTGCGACGCGCGCGCTTCACCTCCAAGGGGGGCAGAGCGTGAGCGCCCACGACGAACTCGTCACGATGTCCGCTATCTCGAAGAACTACGGCGGCGTCCAGGCATTGGCAGGTGTTGACTTCACCGTCGGCTCCGGCGAGATCGTGGGGCTCGTCGGCGACAATGGCGCCGGTAAGTCGACGCTGATTCAGATTCTCTCCGGAGTTATTCGTCCCGATAGCGGGACTATCTACATCCGCGGAAACAAGGTAACCATGCGCCACAGTAGTGATGCTATCGCGCTCGGCATCGAGACAATCTTCCAGGGCGCCGCGTTGGTCAATCAGTTGACGGTCGCGCGCAATCTGTTCCTAGGACGAGAGCCAACCAGACGCCTGGCGGGGATAGTGCCGGCACTCGACGCCCGCCATATGGAAGAGGAATCGCGCATCCTCCTCAGGCGCATGGGACTGGGCCGGGACGTGGACCCGCGGCAGCGCATTACCCAACTCTCCGGCGGTGAGCGACAATCCATCGCGATCGCCCGCGCGATGTACTTCGAGGCCGACCTGATCATCCTGGATGAGCCGACCAATAATCTAGGTGTTGAAGAAACGCGCCGGGTCCTTGACTTTATTCGCGAGGCCAAGGCCGCGGGACGGGCGAGTATCTTCATCACCCATAACCTGTTCCATGTGCTCCAGGTGGCCGACCGGATCGTCGTCTTTCGCCGCGGGCGCACCGTGGGCAATCTCCCGGCGCGCGAAACGACGCTGGAACAGGTTGAGAGCATTATTACGGGCGTCCGGCCGATGGGCGAGCGTTGACGATCGACCTGCTCCGCTCTCTCTCCGCGCCCTCGACCTTCCGCTCGGCCTCGACGGCCTGGTCACCGAGGAGTTGTGTCTGCGCGCCGCGCCGCCGCGCGTTCTTGTGCTACGACGCCGGTAGACGCCGCACGCTGCCTGGGACCCGCGGCGTCCCCTCGTGGGCGCTCACGATCGCCGCGAAGGCCAGCGCGAGGCCGCGCAGGTTGTCGCGGGCGTTGTGCAGCGGCGCGCGCCCCTCCTCGATCGCGCACAGCAACTCGGCCATGGCGCCGTGGAAACCATCCTGAAACCAGGAGCCCTCCAGCGTCGGGCTGCCGTGCCCCTGCGCGGTGTAGATGGTCACCGTATGCGCGTCGGCATAGCCGGTGCCCACGCTGAGCGCGCTACCCCTGGACCCGGCCAGGTACGCGCGGTCCTCCTGCCCATACACCACGGTCGCGTCAAAGGCGAGCGTGACCTGCGCCGCCTCGTACTCGATCGCGGCGTGGGCCAGCAGCGGCGGGCGGGCGCGCTGATGGACGGCGCGGGCCGTCGACGCGGTCACACGCCGCGCCGGTTGCTCGCCGAAGAAGCATGTGACGATGTCGAACCAGTGGATCGCGAAATCGTACAGGATCAGGTCGTGGACAGCGTCGAACGGCGTGCCCACGACCCACGAATGGTCCCAGTGTACCGTCAGCACGGCGTTCGTCAGGTCGCCCAAGAGGCCGGCCTCCACGGCCCGGCGGAGGTACGAGAAATGCGGCGCCCAGCGCCCGTTCTGGTTGACCGCCAGCGCGATGCCCTGGCGCTCGGCCAGATCGGCCAGCCGCTCGCCCAGGTCCAGGTCGGGCACGAACGGCTTCTGGCTGAGCGTGTGCTTGCGCGCCAGGAGGGCCGCCTCCAGGATCGGCGCGCGCTCCGCCGGGTGGGTCAGCACGTCCACGACCTCGATATCGTCCCGCCGCAACAGATCGCGGTAGTCGGTGTAGACGCTGGCCTCGGGATAGTAGGTGGCCTGCCGCGCGCGCGCCTTCGCCTCCGTACGGTCGCAGAGCGCCACCACGCGATAGCCCGCGCGTTGATAGGCCGCCAGGTGATACGTCGAGATACCGCCGCAGCCGATGACGCCGATCGCCGGGCAATAGCGCCGCGGGTCGCGCGGCCGATAGTCCAGCCCTGGGGCCGCGATGGCGACGGACCGGGGGATCTTACCCACGCCATACTCGTCGTCCGGCCGGTCGTCCATGACGATTTCTCCTGCTGACCCATCCATCCTGCTAGAAAAACATGATCGCGGCGAGGACCGGGCGCGTGCTGCCTGTGTTGTCATCGATCGTGAACCTGATAGGGACCTGCTCCCTGTACCCGTAGGGGTGGCGCTTGCACATCATGGTACATCGGTGGTTATAATGAGTCAACTCGACGATGACGATAGGGTGGGAGCGGTCATGAACAACACGCCGAACGCGGCGAAGGCGGAGGGGGGCGGCCCGTTGTATCGGCAGGTCGCGGACACGTTGCGGGCCGAGATCGCGGCGCGACTGGACCCCGGTGAGGCGATTGCCACGGAACCGGAGCTCGAGCGCCGCTTCGAGGTGAGCCGCATCACGGTGCGGCGCGCCGTCGACGAGTTGGCGCGCGAGGGCCTGCTTGTGCGCCGGCAAGGTAGCGGGACCTTCGTCGCGCGGCCGAAGGTGACGGAGGAGTTGGGCATGCTGCACAGTTGGACCGACGGCATGCGGGTGCAGGGGCTGGAGCCGCGCACGGTCGATTGCGAGATGCTGCAGGTGGCGCCGCTGCCGTGGGTCGTGACGGCGCTCCGGCTCGACCCGGAGGCGCCGAAGCGCGTGCTGCGGGTGCAACGCCTGCGCTACGCCAACGACGAGCCCCTCTGCCTGATGGTCGACTACCTGCGCTTGCGCTTCGTGCCGGGGCTGACCGAGGAGGGGCTGATCGGCGAGTCGCTCTACGACACCCTGGAAACGCGTTACGGGCTAGAGCTCGCGCGGGCCGAAGACACGGTCGCGGCGCGCGGTGCCAGCGTGTTCGAGGCGTCCCTCCTGGGCGTCGCGCCCGGCGCGCCGGTGCTCTACGTGACGCGCGTGACCTACCTGCCGGATGGCGAGCCGCTCGACGCCGCCAGCGTCGTTTCGCGCGCCGACCGCTACGAGTACCATGTGGCCGGCTGGCCACGCCGGCTCAACGTCCTCCGCCAGCCCTCGGCCTAACATAACTATCTCTATCAGGAGCTTCTCAGGACCTTCCTTCTCATTAGTACTGTATCGACCACATTCAGGCGCAGATTATGATTACTTACAAACCCTCAATGTTGACGGAGCAGGTATTGGACCGTATCGTAGCCAGGCATCAGGCATAATCCATACGCGATGAGCCGGTCCGCGTCGCGGGGACGCGGGCTGGGGCCAGAGATAGAGGGATAGGAGGACAACCGTGGCGGGTAGCCAGTTCGATCTCGGCGGGAAGACGGCGATCGTCACCGGCGGCGGCAGTGGCCTGGGGCGGACCACCGTCCACGCCCTCGCGCGCGCCGGCGCGCGCGTCGTGATCGCCGCGCCGCCCGAGAGCCCCATAGAGGCGGTGGCGGAGGAGGTGCGGGCGCTGGGCGGCGCGGCCCTCGCCGTCGCGACAGACGTGCGCGACGGCGCCGCAGTCGAGGCCATGGTCGCGCGCGCCGCCGACCAGTTCGGCGGCGCGGACATCCTGGTGAACAACGCGGCCATCTACCCCAGTCGTCCCTGGCACGAGGTGCCCGACGAGGAGTGGGACGACGTCCTGGCCGTGAATCTGAGGGGCTGTTTCCTATGTGCACGAACCGTGTACCCCCACATGAAGGCCGCGGGCTGGGGCCGCATTGTCAACATCGCCTCGATCACATTCTTCACGGGGAACCCCCTGCTCATCCATTATGTGTCGAGCAAGGGGGGCGTGATCGGCTTCACCCGCGCCCTGGCCCGCGAGGTAGGGCCCGACGGCATCACCGTCAACTGCGTCTCTCCCGGTGCCTTCCCGACCGCAGCGGAGGGGATCCACCCCGACCCGGACGGCTACAACCGCTACGTGCTCGATCACCAGAGCCTGCGGCGCCGCGGCCGGCCGGAAGACGTGGCCAACGCCGTGCTGTTCCTGGCCAGCGACGCGGCCTCGTTCATCACCGGGCAGACCCTCGGCGTCGACGGGGGCTGGGCTATGCACTAACGAGGCTCCGCCTCAGACCGACGAGATGTAGAACGTGGGCAGGAGCGTGAGCCGTGCGTGAGGGCCTCTGGTTGCGGAAATCAGCACGGTGCGGTACACCTGCTGTCATGAGACCGCGTAGCGGTCGGTTGGCCCAAAGCCGCCCACAATCAGAGGCTAGCATGAGCGTATCACAGTCTACCTCCGTCGCGACGATCCTACGAGAGCATGTGACCCTGGAAGTCGAGAGCATTGACCGGATGTACCTCAACGTCTATGTGCCGTTGCTGCAACGAGCGGCGGGGGTGGTAGGCTTCTTCCGCCACCACCGGGGCGCGACCTTCGCGTCCTCGGCGCTGATGGAGCCAATCAGTACGGCCTTTGTCGCGGCGCTGGAGCGCTATGCCCGCGCGCAGGGGGTGCCGCTGCTCCCCTTCGTCAAGGGGCAACGCAAGGACGACGTAGCCGCGGAGCACCTGCCCCGCTTCCAGGGACAGTAGGGCGTGCTCTTTAGCGGCAAGGCGCAGGAGAAAGCCCGCGTGTTCCGCACCGAGAAGCGGCGCAATCCGCAGACGGGCCAGCCGTATCCCTGGATCGTGCCGTCCACGGCGCTGGTCAACCACTACGACATCTACACGGTCGACGAGGACTTCGGCCCCTTCTTCCTGAAGTTCTGCTCGTACTTCCCGTACACCGCCAAGCTGTGCCTGAACGGCCCCACCCACGTCTGCGTGTCGCGGAAGCCCCTGTAGCGCCTATATGCCTCATCCGCGTGACAGGTTTCGTACCGACGGCTACGCTAGACCACCAATCGCTGGTGTAATGCAGGGGGTAGCCAGAACCCTGGAAAAGCCATCTCGTTAGCTGCCATGTTGTTTATGCCGTGCACGCACGCCGACGCGAAAGCCTTTCGCCGGACGACTGCAACAATGATCCGCGAGGTATCGGCGCCTACCTCGCGGGTAGTAGAGCCACGTAATGCCGGAAGATGCGCATGGGACGTGATGGGCAAGCGATTCTCGCGTGTCGGCTGTGCGCATCTTTCATGCAGGTTTGTGCACCGTGATTCAGTTGTGCCAGCAGTCCTATCACGGAGGCGCTACCATAAGGAGGGTCGTCGGGGCGCCCGAGGTCGTGCTGAGCCGGGTCGTGTGGCTGGACGCCAGGACGGGTCGGGGATGCTCATGGGTGCCGCAGGGGCGCGCCCCGTCGCCGGCGACGGGTCAATCGCCGCACCAACCGGCAAGGAGGTGGCGCTGCAGTACCCGCGCCCGCTCGGCCCACCGGCGACGCCCGCGATGACACTGATGGCAAGGGAGAGAGACACATGCGGACTGTGGTGCAGATCTCACTCGATGTGACGACGATCCCCGAGGCCCTCGCCCTCGCCCGCGTCGCGGTGGAGGCGGGCGTCGACTGGCTGGAGGCGGGGACACCGCTCATCATCGCGGAGGGCATGCACGGCGTGCGCGCCGTGCGTCAGGCCTTCCCAACCATCCCGCTCGTGGCCGACCTCAAGACGATGGACGGCGGCTATCTGGAAGCCGAACTGATGGCCCACGCCGGGGCGACCCATGTGGTGGTGATGGAACGTGCCCATGAAGAGACCGTCACGGAGGTGGTGCGCGCCGGGCGTGTGCTGGGGCTACGAGTGATGGGCGACACCCTGGGAGCTGCCGATAAGGTCGCTGCGGCGCGCCGGCTGGAGGCCTTGGGCTGCGACTACATCATCCATCACATCGGCTATGACGAGCGGCGGGGGTTGGCCGCGCGGGGGCTCCGCGTGCCGAGTCCGCTGGACGAATTGGGGGCCGTGGGGGCCGCAGTCGGCGCGCCTGTGCAGGCGGTGGGCGGCCTCACGCTGGAGCAGGCGCTGCGGACGCCGGCCTACGGGGCGCCGCTCGTGGTGCTGGGCGCGCCGCTCACGATCGACGCCGACGCGTTCAAGGCGGCTGCGGGGGATGTCGGCGCGGCCCTGCGCCTGATCTGCGCCCGTGTCCATGGGTATGGGGACGTTGGCCCGCCGGAGCGGGCGTGACACGATGCCTATACCAGCTCCTTCGGCATCCGCGCCGCGTCCACACATGAATGGCGAGCCAACACGACAGGGCGCGAACGATTGATGAACGATAATGGGGCTTGACCTTCAGCCAAGAGGGCATTCCAGCAATCGCCCATCGCTGATCCCTCGTATAGCTGCCGCCCATCGTTCCAACGTGATGGACGCCTCGGTCGACCCGTACAGCGGGCGCGCTGAACTCACATCGCACCCCTGGCACATGTGTTGCATCGTACTGACAGCGTGAAAGGGATTGGGACCAGGCCGGGCAGGACAAGCGCGGAGCGCGGCCATCGAGGCGGTGCGCCTGTGGCGGCGGCTACGCGGCATCCCGGTCCCGCCCGGAGCGAGCACCCGCCCCATCGCCCCGCCGACTGGCATCCCCGACGCCCTCCCTGGCGTGCCGCTGACCCTCGCCGTGGTCGGTGACTTTGGCCGCTGCCACGAAGCCGACGCGGAGTGCGAGGCCGAGAAAGCCGTCGCGCGGTTGGTCGACTCCTGGGTGCCTGCCTACGTCCTCACCACAGGTGACAACAACTACCCCGCTAGTGCGGACGCCATCATGGCCCCGAATCTGCAGCCGTATCGCGCCTACATTGAGGCGGGCCGCTTCCTGCCGGCCTTGGGCAACCACGACTGGGGCGACCACGACTGGCCGCGCGCCTACCTGGCGCAGTTCCGTCCGCCCGGCAACGGGCGCTACTACCACGCCGCGCTGGGCGACTTGGGGCTCTGGGTGCTCGACTCGGACGAGCACGAGCCCGACGGCATCGACGCGGGCTCCGCCCAGGCGCGCTGGCTGCGGGCGGGGCTCGCGGCAAGCCCAACCCCCGTGAACGTCGTGGTCCTGCACCACCCGCCGTACAGCTCGGGGGCGCACAGGTCCTCCGCGCACCTGCGCTGGCCGTTCGCCGCGTGGGGTGCCGACGCGGTGCTCTCCGGCCATGAGCACAGCTACGAGCGGCTCGCGGTCGAGGGCATCCCCTACATCGTCAACGGCTCGGGGGGCTCCGCCCTGCGCGACTTCGGCCGGCCGCTGACCGAGAGCCGGGTGCGGGATGCCGCCCACCACGGCGCGCAGCGCCTGGTGATGGGGGACGAGGGGACCGTTATCGAGTTCTGGAGCGTGGGCGGGCAGAGGGTCGACGACGTCGCGCTGCGTCCGGCCATGATGCGTCATACCCTCGCTCCCTCACGGCCTCCCCCATAGAGCGCGTTGAGGGCTTGTCTTGCACGGATTCGGCGAAAGCCTTGCACGTCGACGTACATGATACGGACGATGTTTCCGCTAACGCCGTCGTCCGCTCGGCTGTGCCCACTACCCTCTCAGCGTGATCGGTGGCCCACATACGGGAAATATATTGGCGGACACTGGGACCTAATTGATGATCGTGGTGCAGTGAATAGTTATTCAGCAGTGATGCACCTGAGTAGGTGTCCCATCACCGGCACTTGGTCTATCCGCGAACGATCGTTAGCATAGCTACGCGCGTGATGAGCGCCGATAGCACGCATGATGCTACTTCTAATCGAGTGCGATCGCGCATATTCCTATTATCTGCTCAACAACGGACCAGCCGGCCAGGTTCGACATGGCGCGGATGTGTTTGTCGGCCAGCATAGCCGACGCGCTGCGGACTGCGAACAGCGGACAAGCAGGAGACCGTAGCAGTCGGCGGTCGGTGATGGTCGTCCTGTGAGCGCCCGCGCTCGCTACACTCTAGAAAGGGGGATAGTGATTGATGGCGATACGCGAAAAAGCGGCCGCCCGCCCGACAGCCTTACTCGCCTGGAGCAGCGGGAAAGACAGCGCCTGGGCGCTGCACATTCTGCGTCAACGCCAGCAGGTGGACGTCGTGGGTCTCCTCACGACGGTCAACGAGACCGATCAGCGCGTGGCCGTGCACGCCGTCCGCGCGGAGGTTCTCGATGCCCAGGCGCGCGCTGCCGGGTTGCCACTGTGGCCGGTCCCGATCCCCGCTCCGTGCAGCAATGCCATCTACGAGGCGGCGATGGGTGCGGCCATGGAGCGGGCCGCGCGGGAGGGGATCCAATTCATCGCGTTCGGCGACCTCTTCCTGGATGACATCCGCCGCTACCGTGAAGAACGTTTGGCGCCCACGGGCGTCCGGCCGCTCTTTCCCCTGTGGGGCCTCCCTACGCCGACGTTGGCCTGCGCGATGATCCATGCGGGCGTGCGCGCCCGCGTGACGTGCCTCGATCCTCGCCAGCTATCCCCGGCTTTCGCGGGACGTGACGTTGACGCCTCCTTTCTCGCCGATCTCCCCGCGACGGTCGATCCTTGTGGCGAACGCGGTGAATTTCACACCTGCGCCTACGATGGCCCTATGTTCGACCACCCTCTGCCGCTCCAGACGGGTGCAACCGTTTTGCGCGACGGCTTCGTCGTCACCGATCTCACCCTGCCGCCCTCCGACGCGGGCTAACAGCCATCCGAATACTCCCCACAGTGAACCAACCGCGCCCGGTCCGCATCGCGGGTGGGTTATGTCTACCGTGACAACGATAGCGCGAATAGATGGTGCAGGGGGCCATGCCCGCGCCCAATTGGATAGGCGGCCCGCATGGCCGCCGTCACGTACCCCTTGGCGCGACCGACCGCGTCCTCGACCGGTAGACCGCGCGCGAGATAGACCGCGATCGCCGCGGAGAGCGTACAGCCCGTCCCATGCGTGCTGGTCGTATCAATGCGTTCGCCGACATACTCCCGGAAGGCGCGACCGTCGAACAGGAGGTCGACCGGATCGCCGGGGGCGTGGCCGCCCTTGATGAGCACGTACCGTGGGCCAAGCGCCGCGATACGCCGCGCCGCGTCCTCCAGGGTTGCACGATTCCCGATGGGCATGCCCGCGAGCGTCTCGGCCTCGGGGAGGTTCGGTGTCACGACCAGGGCCAGGGGCAGCAGGACCGCCCGCAGGGCGCCCACAGCGTCCTCCCGTAGCAGGCGGTCGCCACTCTTCGCCACCATGACCGGATCGATGACCAGGCGCGTGATCCCATACGCGCGGAGGCGCGCCGCCGCCGCGGCGATGATGGCGGCGCTGGCGAGCATGCCTGTCTTCACCACATCGGCCCCGATGTCCTCCAGGACAGCGTCGATTTGCGCCGCAACGAGCGCGGGCGACACCTCCTCCACGGCGCGCACGCCGACCGTGTTCTGCGCGGTGATGGCCGTCACCGCGCTCGTGCCATACACGCCTAGTGCGGCGAACGTTTTGAGGTCGGCCTGAATCCCCGCCCCCCCGCCTGAGTCCGACCCCGCGATCGTGAGGGCTGTCGGTGTGCGTGGTCCTCTCGCGTCCGTCCCCATTGCGCTACCTTTCCTGCTCAGTGCTCCGTCACGCCCCCGCCCAGCCGTCTCGCCCGGCGCGGGTGCGCTATCGTGTCATCCGACGCGGGCGCGTACCCACGCCACACCATCATCGCCGACGGCGGGCTAGCCCATCATCGCCAGGGGCGCGCCCTGACCTTTCGCCCCGACCGCGCGGTCTCCACCTCGTCGCGCAGGGCGCGCGCGGCGTCCTCGACGTGCGGAGCCAGGGTCACCGCCGTGATCACGGCCACGCCCGCCGCGCCAGCCCTGATACAGGGCGCGGCCCGACCCAGCGTGACGCCGCCAATCGCGACGACAGGTACACCGGTCGCGCGCACCACGCGCTCCAACCCGTCCACCCCAATCGGGGCGCCGGCGTCCGCTTTCGATGACGTGGCGTAGACGGCCCCCGTGCCCAGGTAATCCGCCCCCGCCCGCGCGGCGTCCCGCGCCTCCGCGGGTGTGCCGGCGGAGAACCCGATGAGCGCCTCTGGACCGAGCAGCGCGCGCGCCGCGGCGACCGCTCGGTCGTCGGGACCAAGATGGACCCCGGCGCCGCCGACGACGGCCGCGATGTCAACATGGTCATTGATGACGAAGCGCGCTCCCAGCGCATGCGCCAGCGCGGCCAGCGCCTCCGCGGAGGCCACCAGAGCGGGGGCCGCCGCCTCTTTGTCGCGGAGCTGCAGCACGGTCGCGCCGCCACGGAGCGCCGCCCGCGCGACATCCAACAGAGGGCGGCCGGCCATCAGGCGCGGGTCCAGCACCACGTAGAGCGAGAGATCAAGGTTGCTCACGACGGCGCCCTCAGCCGCCCCCAAAGGGAGCGACGACTTCCACCACGTCGCCGTCATCGATGAGGGCGTGCGCGAACTCCGCGCGGCCCACGGGCTCACCGCGCAGTTCGACGACGACGAAGCGGGGGTGAGCCGTAGACCGGGTCTCCAGGAACTGTTGCACCGTCATGGGCGTCTCGAGGCGCGCTGGCTTCCCATTCAGCGTAATCGTGATCATCTCGTGTCTCCTCCGTCCACGTTTGCTCCACACGTCGTCGGCGCTGGGCCGCGACCGCGCGCGTCAGCCGCGCCAGGCTGCGCCCAGCGCGCCCGAGGTAGGGGCAGGACACCATTGTCCCCCCTATCGCCAGTGATGCGCGCATCGAGCGCCGCGACCGCTCGGCCAGGATCGGCCGCCACGCCGACTGCCCGGAGCACGGCCACGTCGTCGGCCCCCGCGTCCAGAACCGAACCGAGGGTCGTCTGGTCGATACCACCGACCGCGATGACGGGGAAACAGACAGCCGCGCATGCCGCGCGCACGAGCGCTGGCCCCGCGCCAACGACGCCGGGATGCGACGCGGTCGGATAGATCGTGCCCAGGAGCGCGTAGTCGGCGCCCTCACACTCCGCCGTCCGCGCCTCCGCGACGCTATGGACGGAGCGCCCCAGCAAGAGGCGTGGGCCGACGACGCGCCGGGCGGCGGCGACGGGCAGGCCATGGCCGCCGAGGTGGACGCCATCGGCCCCTACGGCGACGGCGATGTCGGCGCGATCGTTGATGATCAGCCGCGCGGGCGGCGCGATGACCGCGCGCAGATCGACGGCCAGGCGCCACAACGCGGCGGCCGTCGCGTTGGGTTCGCGTAGATGGACGGCCACGGCGCGGCCATCCGCGACGGCGCGCGCCGCCAGGTCGGCTGGCGTGATGCCGCGCTCCCGGCACAGCGCCGGGTCCACGATCAGGTGCAGGCGCGGCAAGGACAGGCGCGGCGCGGCGTCGTCCTGAGTGAGGGTCATGCCCCCACGATCCCCGTGAGCGGGCTGCTCGCCGACGCATAGGCTTTGGGCGGCATACGGCCCGCCAAGAAAGCCGACCGCCCCGCGTCAACGCCCGCGCGCATCGCCGCGGCCATGAGGGCGGGGCGGTCGGCCAGGGCCAGCGCCGTATTGACGAGGCAGGCGTCCGCGCCCAATTCCATGGCCAGGGCGGCGTCGGAGGGGGCACCGATGCCGGCGTCCACCACGACGGGCACGCTGGCCTGCGCGATGATGATTTTGATCTGTTCGCAGGTGATCAGGCCCTGCCCCGAGCCGATGGGCGAGGCCAGCGGCATCACCGTCGCTGTGCCGATCTCCTGCAAGCGCGCGGCCAGCACGGGGTCGGCGTTGATGTAGGGGAGCACCGTGAAGCCCTCGTTGACGAGGATGCGCGCGGCCTCCAGCGTGCCGATGGGGTCAGGCAGCAGGTAGGTGGGATCGGGGATGACCTCAAGCTTGATCAGGTCGCCCAGGTCCATGGCGCGGGCCAGGTGGGCGATGCGCACGGCCTCCTCCGCCGTCCGTGCCCCCGCCGTGTTGGGCAGGATGGTGTAGCGATCCCAGTCGATCTCGTCCAGGATCGTGCGCGCGCCGGGCGTGTCCAGATCGAGCCGGCGCAAGGCCACGGTGATAATCTCCGCTCCCGACGCCTCCAGCGCGGCGCGCATCTCCTCAGCGGAGCGATACTTGCCGGTCCCGACCAGGAGCCGCGAGTGAAACGTATAGCGTCCGATCCGTAAAACATCGTCCATAAGCCTAGCCTCCTCCGTGTATGATGTCTGATGTGCCTACAAGTGTGTGTCGTCACGGGCGCAAAGGCCTGTCACCACCGCCCTGACCATTCATTAGGGCAGCAACGCTGTCGTTAGGGCCGCGCGGGCGTCCAGGCGCCCCCGCAGCAAGCGCGTGCGGGTCATCCAATCGGCATAGGACTGCCAGCGCGCGACGGATAGCGTACCGTAGCGCCCGCGCTCGTCATGGAACAGGGGGCTGAGCAAACGAATGCTGCGCTCGATCAGCGATGCGCTGTGGGAGAGCACGCCGGGGACGCGGAGCAGGATGCGCGCGGCTTCGGCCGGGTGCGCGGCGGCGTAGGCGTAGCCCTGAAACGTGGCGCGCTGGAAGGCGCGCACCGTGGCGGCCTCGGCCTGGAGGCGCGCCGTGCTCGTCGCGAAGACGAGTTCGTCATAGCCGGGCACACCGTTCTGGTCCAGGCGCATGACGGTGACGTGGTAGCCTTGCTGCTCGGCCTGCAGCACCTCCCACGTCCAATAGACGCCCACCACGGCGTCAACCCGCCGCGCCAACAGATTCGGCAGCAGGCCGTAGCCGACCACCACCACTTTGACCCGACGCGGGTCGCCGCCGTCGTGCCGCACGATCGCCGCGAGGTTCGTATAGTCATTGGGGAGGCCAGCAATGCCCACGACCTTCCCCTGGAGTTGACGTGGTCGGGTGATACCTGATCGCGCGAGGGCCATCACGCAGTCAAGCGGACGCTGAACGATCGCCGCCGTCGCTACCACCGGGAGACCCTGCGCGCGGGCGAGCAGGAGCGTCGGCTCATAGCTGATCGCGAGGTCGCCCGCGCCATGAGAAATCAGCTTGAGCGCGTCGGCCGTCCCGGTGGGAACGCGCGGTGTGACGTTGAGACCGGCACGGGCGTAGTAGCCCTTGGCCAGCGCGACGTAGATGCCGGCATGATCGGAGTTGGGGTACCAGTCGAGCCAGAGGGTGAGCGGCCGTGGCGCGCGGCTCATTACCTGCCCTGAAAAACGGGCCTGTCCCGGACTAAGAAGGATCAGTGTCGCCACGAGCGAGGCAACGGCGGCCCGACGCATATGTACCATCTCTATCTATACCCCCCTCGCGCGCAGGACGCGCCTCTCGTCGCTGGACGGACCACGCAAACAGAGGCGGGAGAGGAGAAAGAGACGGCGAGGGCCGCGGCGTGAACACCGCTGACACCGTGATACATAGACGCTCTTCCCTCACGCAGGCATTACCCTGATCAGGTGCGACGGTCGGTGGCGTCCGTTGGCCACCCTCTCAGCCCGGCTACCCGAGCTCCCGCAGACTGTATGCTGTCCATGTCTACCCTATCAGGGATGGAGCGCGACGTCAACTAGCGGGTGGTATGATCTAGGGTAAGCGCACGACAACAAGGCGTGCGGTGGAAACGACGGGCGGTGAGACGGGAGCAAACGGGGCGCGTGAGGGGAATGATGAACGACGAGGCGGCGGGGGCGATCATGGCGCATAGCGAGGCGTTGGAGGATCGCGCATCGAGCGCGCCACGCCGTACCCGTTGGTGCACCGCATCACGATCGCCCGGTAGGTAACGCGATCTGAAAGGACGACGCCTCGCCATACGCCCGCGTGGTTCAGGAGGAGCCATGCGGCGCTCATGGCGCGCAACGCGTATCACTGCCCGGATGAAATACATCGCGATCATAACCCGAAGCGCCGCGCCAATTGGTGGACGTGGTGGCAACGCGCGCGGCATGCGCCTGCATCCCTCTCGATCTCTATACCGCGGGCAGCGGCTAGTGGTCAGGCGTGGTGGCGCCCTTACCGGATACGACCAAGACCATCCGTGAGCCGCGCCTACGCCCCCTGTCTTGGCTACGTGGCTCATCCGGACCATAAAACAGCCCTGGATGCGGTAAGTAGCCAGGACAGCTGTTGGGCACGGCCGGCTACTACCGCCGCAACGCGCCCTACATGCACTATGACGCGTATCTCGCGCGTGGCTGGCCGGTGGGCACGGGCGTCGTGGAAGGGGCCTGCGGCCACCTCGTCAAGGATCGCATGGAACAATCCGGCATGCGCTGGACCAAAGCAGGCGCGCAAGCGATCCTTGATCTCCGCGCGCTCCGGCTCAACGGCCAGTGGGATGCCTACGGTCAGTTTCATCGCCAGCAGCAACATGAGCGACGCTATGGGGCGGCTCACCCTGTCCCTCAGACAGCGGAGATGGCGGTCTGGGCCGCTGCGGCCTAGCCCCCATCCTTCCACGGATTTTGGTCACACTCAAACGATTGTATGGTAGCCCGACCAGAGCGAATAGCCCAGCAGCTAACGTCACGGCTTCTGGCCGTGCGCTGGCTACTCCTCGCGTTACCAACGCCCGGAGGCGGCGCCCTGGCGGAGGTTCATCCGTCGGGGGGAATGCCCGGATGGCAATGATAACCTCCGAAATCTGCGACACTCTTGCTCCCGTGTCCCGGAATTGCTAACGGGCAAGCCACCCCCCATCCACGACGATGGTGTGACCGTGCACGTAGTCTGAGGCCGGCGACGCCAGGAAGACCGCCGCGGCGCCCAGGTCCATTGACGCGCCCCAGCGTCCCGCCGGGATGCGCTCATCGATAGCCCGGCTGCACGCGGGGTCGGCGCGCAGGGCTATATTCATGTCGGTATCCATGTAACCGGGGGCAATAGCATTCACGTTGATACCGTGACGGGTCCCCACTCGTTGCACAACGCCTGGGTCAGGCCTACGACACCGTGCTTGCTCGCCACATAGGCGGGAATCGTGACGCCCCCCTGGAAAGCCAACAGCGAGGTGACGTTGATGATCTTGCCACGCCCCTGGTGCAGCATCTCCCGCCCGAAGGCTTGGCTGAAGGCGAAGACGGCGCGCAAATCCACCGCGACGACGGCGTCCCAATCCGTGAGCGAGAAAGCGGCAGCCGGGGCGCGGCGCTGGACGCCGGCGTTGTTGACGAGGATATCAACGCGTCCGAAGTGGCGTAGCGTCGCGGCGAGCGCCCCGTCGGCGGCTCCATCTGCCGTCAGGTCGAGCGCGAGCGGCAGCACCCGCCGGCCCGCGTGCGCTACAGCCTCCCCCAGCCGGGGCGCTTCACCCGTCCGCTGTGTCGAGACGATGTCCGCGCCGGCCTCGGCAAGCGCGGTGGCGATGCCAAGGCCGAGGCCACGGTTGCCTCCTGTGATGACCGCCACCCGGCTGTCGAGCTTGAAATGGTCGAGGATCAGGATAGCCTCCTTCCGCACATGGATATCCGTCCCGTTTCAATAGGTCAAGATACCACCGTCGACGTTGAGCGCCTGGCCCGTCAGGTAGTGAGCGTCTGGGCCGAGCCGGAACGAGACTATCGCCACGACGTCATCCTGCGCGCCGATGCTCCCGACCGGGATACGCCCGACGCGCTCCGTGCGGACCTCGGCCGGCGCCTTGCCCAGGACGGCGGCGAACTCGCGGTCCACGACGTCCTGCATCGGTATCGCGATGACGCCCAGGTAGACCGCGTTGACGCGGACGCCATCGTGGACTGGCTCACATGACCGTTGTCTTTTTTGGGGCGCGCACCTTCCCCACGGACGTATCCTCTCAAAAAGTCGGGGGGCAGGTATACTGAGGTCACTGAGTCGGGGCCTGATGGAGCGTGCGTATGCTGGATGATGTGGATCTGAGCGGGATCGCGGACACCGAGGCGCGGCGCATCC
>JAABUJ010002121.1_pt1 | contig 25669 bp, 25 predicted proteins | sample 5559131 | NCBI WGS metagenome assembly JAABUJ01 (sample SAMN10711875, study PRJNA513366) | rock metagenome | isolation source: Antarctica rocks | place: Antarctica: Victoria Land, Mt New Zealand nord | collected 2016-01-07
TCGGGCACGGTGCCCACGACGTGAGTATCGGCGCCAAGGACCTCCGGGCGCCCCCACCGCGGCGCCCGGCTGCCGCACGGGCCCACGTTGAGCGCAGCACCACCGCCCGAAGGTGGGGTCGGACCCGCACGGCACGGACCGCCCCGCCGCGCCGGGGCCGTCGGACCGGGGTCAGCGGTGCTCGTGCACCGCCATGGTGGTGGCGTCGTCCCAGCTGGCCAGGATGGGGAGCATCTTCGCGGTGGGCGAGCCGGGTTGGGCGGTGTAGACCACGAGGTGCTGGTCGCTTTCGTGGCGGGCTCCGACGATCTCGATGTCGAACGAGAGCTGGCCGGCGGCCGGGTGTCGGATCCGCTTGGCGACCGAGGCGTAGTCGCGAACGGTGTGGTCGTCCCACCAGCGGGCCACGTCGGGGTCGGTGGCGCGCAGCTCGTTAATCATCTCGGTGAGCTGGCGGTCGTGCGGGTGTCGGCCGGCTTCCCGGCGTAGGGCGGCGACCGAGGCGGCTGCGAAGTCGGCCCAGTTGTCGATCCGCTCGCGTGCGTACGGGTCCTGCAGGAGGTAGCGGGTGAACGAGGTGCCGGGTGTGAGCGGTCGGCCCAGGACCGCGGGCAGCAGGGCGTTGCGGGCAAGGACCTCGCCGCGATCGCCGAGCAGCAGAACCGGGACGTGGTCCAGGGCCGCCATCAGCCGCAGCAGTCCTGGGTCGGGGTGTTGCCGCGGCCCGGTCCCGGCTGGTCGTCGCGCGCTGGTGGGCGCGGCTAGGTCGCGCAGGTGGGCCTGCTCGACGTCGTCGAAGCGCAGCGCTCGGGACAGGGCGGCAAGGACCTCGTCGGACATGTTGGCCTGGCGGCCCTGCTCGAGGCGGCTGTAGTAGTCCGGGCTCAGCCCGGCGAGCACGGCGAGCTCCTCGCGGCGCAGGCCTGGGACGCGCCGCGGGCCGGGGAACGCTCGCATCCCGGCCTGGGCCGGGGTGAGCCGGTCGCGTCGGGCACGCAGGAACGCTCCGAGCGCGACGCGGTCCGCAGGCACCCGGTCACGGTAGGCGGCGGCGCGCGCCAGGGTGGTCCTGGCATACCCAGGCTGCACCCGGCCTGGCGCGGTCCGGCGAGCCCGCCTACACAAAGGGCATGACCTCACCTGCGCCTTCTCCCTCCTCGGCCTCCGGCCACGCCCGGCTGGCAGGTCGCACGGCGATCGTCACCGGCTCCACCAGCGGCATCGGCGCGGCCATCGCCCGCACCCTGGCCGCCGAGGGCGCGACCCTGGTGGTCAGTGGCCGCGACGGGCACCGCGGCCAAGCGCTCGTCGACACGATCGCCGCCGGCGCCGCCGGCGGCGGCGCAGCGGTGTTCGTTCCGGCTGATCTGGCCGGGTCCTACGCCGACCTGCGCGCGTTCGCCGCTGAGGCCACAGCCGCCCTCGGCGGCCAGGTAGACATCCTGGTCAACAACGCCGGCATCTACCCGGCGACCCTGACCGAGCAACTCCCCGACGCCGACCTCGACGCGATGCTCGCGGTCAACATCCGGGCTCCGCACGTCCTCGTCGCCGAGCTGGCCCCGGCGATGGCCGAACGGGGCTCCGGGGTCATCGTCAACATCGGTTCCTGGATGGCCTCGGTCGGCAGCCCGTATGCCGCGATGTACACCGCGACCAAGGCCGCGGACGAGCAACTGACCCGTAGCTGGGCCGCGGAGTACGGGCCACGCGGGGTGCGGGTCAACACCGTCGCACCCGGGGCGACACTGACCCCGGGCAATGAAGCGGCGCGCGCCATGCTCGACGCGATGACCGCCGGCACCCCCGCCGGCGTCGTAGTCCAGCCCGACGATGTCGCCCAGGGTGTGCTGTACCTGGTCTCCGACGCCGCCCGGATGGTCCATGGCATCACCCTGTACGTCGACGGCGGGATCTCCGCCACCCGCCCCCGCTGACCCGTTCAGCCGCCCCAACACCTGCAAGGAGCTGCCGTGCAGCGCATCGTCACCCCGTTCGGCGCGACCAGCACAGCGCTGCAGGTCGTCGAGGGCATCGACCTGACCGGGCAGGCCGCGGTCGTCACCGGCGCCGCGTCCGGCATCGGCGTAGAGACCGCCCGGGCGCTAGCCAGCACCGGAGCGGCCGTGACCTTGGCGGTCCGAGACCTGCACGCTGGCGAGCGGGTCGCCACCGACATCACCGCCACCACCGGCAACGCGGCGGTCAGCGCATCCCACCTCGACCTCGCCGACCTCGACTCGGTCCACGCGTTCACCGACGGCTGGGCCGGGCCGCTGCACCTGCTGATCAACAACGCCGGTGTGATGATGACGCCGAAGAGCTACACGGCAGCCGGGTGGGAGCTGCAGTTCGCCACCAACCACCTCGGTCACTTCGCTCTCGCCCTCGGCCTGCACGACGCACTCACCGCCGACGGCGCCGCCCGGATCGTCTCGGTCAGCTCCAGCGGCCACGGAAACTCCGACGTCGTGTTCGACGACCTGTTCTTCGAGCGGCGACCGTACGACCCAGGCTTGGCGTACGGGCAGTCCAAGACCGCCCAGGTCCTGTTCGCCGTGGAGGCGACCCGGCGCTGGCGCGCCGACGGGATCACCGCCAACGCCCTCATGCCAGGCGGGATCTGGACCAACCTGCAGCGGCACTGGGACCCCGCCGCGCTCGCTGCCACCAAAGCCAGCACAGCGGCGGCCGGATGGACCGCCAAGACACCCGAACAAGGCGCCGCGACCTCCGTGCTGCTGGCGACCTCAACTCAGCTCGCCGGAGTCGGCGGACGCTACTTCGAGGACTGCCACGAAGCCGAGGTCGTCCCGCAGATCATCGACGGCCTGCACGGCGTGCGCGACTACGCCCTCAACCCCGCTTCCGCGACCCGGCTCTGGGACATCTCCGTCCAACTCCTCAACGACCAGCGCCCGACCGCCTACTCCTCAAAGTCCCAAGTGACCGACGGGGACGCGTCCCAGTAGCCAAAGGTCTACCGGGAACACCGCGCTCCCCCACGGACCGCACTTCCGCGAGCCTGATGGTCGTTCCCGCACGACTGTCCCGCACAACTGCACGGTGAAGGTGCGGCGACCGACGCCCGTTCACAGTCACTGGGAGCGGACTGCCCACCAGTGATCAGACCGGTCGGGTCCCGACGCCGTCGGGGTAGAGGTGGAGCAGCAGCGGCACCCACGCCGCCCAGGCGCCGTCCGGGAACAGCTCAGCGAAGCTGGTGGTGGCGCCGGTGCGGACCCCCGACCAGTAAGCCGGCAGGTCACCGGTCAGCAGCAGCACCCGGCCGGCCTGGTGGACCTGGTCGTGGAACCCCGCCGGGTGGGGTTGGTGGAACACCCCGCCCATCACCCAGTGCGTGCCGCCGGCCGCCGCAGCGCCCGGGGTGGAATTGCGCAGACCAGCGGCGTCGACATCAGCCGGGTGTTCAGCGCTGATGACCAACACGTTCGACGGGTCGCTGCAGTCCGCGGCCATGTTGCGGGCTGTACGCACCCGGCCCCACTGCTCAGGGCGGACTACCCGGGTGAAGCCGCGGCGCCGCAGCCGCGGCGCCCGCACCTCCAGCACCCACGGACTGGTCACCACTGCCGGCCCGGGCAGACCGTAGGAGCCTTCAGCGAGCTGCGCCCACGCCCACGTCGTCAACGCACTCCCCCACCGGCCTTCGCCTTCGGGGTCGGCCGCGCCAAGACCATGTATTGCGCCCCGGCTACTACGCGGGCTCGGCCGCGGCGGCTCCGCGGTCGGTCAGGTACCGGTACACCGTCGGACGGGACACCCCGAAGGTGTCGGCGATCTCCTGCACGGTGTGCTTCCCGCCGTCATACATCGCCCGGGCCTGCGCGATCTTGTTGGGCGTCATCTTGAACCTAGGCCCACCCTTGCGACCGCGGGCGCGGGCCGCAGCCAGCCCATCGTGGGTGCGTTCCACGATCAGGTCGTGCTCGAACTCGGCGATAGCGGCCAGCATGTGGAAGAACAACCGCCCACCGGGAGTGGTCGTGTCGATGCCCTGGCTGACCGCGCGCAGCCCGACCTGCCGGGCCTGTAAGTCGTCGGCGATTTGCTTGAGGTTGCGCACCGACCGGCCCAGCCGGTCCAGCTTGGTCACCACAAGGGTGTCCCCGGCCCGCAGGTAGGACAGCGCCTCATCCAGCGCCGGGCGCCGCGCCAACGTCCCGGACGCATGCTCGGTGAACATCTTGTCGCACCCGGCGGCCGCCAGCGCGTCGGTCTGCGCCTCCGGGTGCTGGTCCCGAGTGCTCACCCGCGCGTACCCGACCACCGCCACCGACTGAACGTATCGCGAACGTACCTCGCGTGCCGTAGTTCACGGACACGGGTCGCGAGACAACTGCTCCTGCTCGAGCTCCTGTGACTTGCAGCGGTAGCTGGCGCGGTTTGACAGCGCTATCTGGCCGGCACCAGTTGCCAATCCTGTCCGATGGCCGATCGTCAGGCGCGGCAGGGCCTTCGTGCTCAGTGGCCAGCACTACGCTCGCCAGGTGGCGCGGCGCCTGATGTTCGTGCAGTTGAAGACGGGTCACGACATCGACCGTGGGCCGTCCTGGGTCTGCTGGGTCGACTTCAACAGAACCTGGAAGACCGCTCGCTTTCACGGCCGAGAGCTGCGTCGGTTCCAGGGCTTCGACGCCAACTTCTACGACGTTGACACGGACGAATGGTTCTGGCTCTCCGGCCCCAAGCGCGACCGCACAGACCTCCGCTACGCAACTGGGCAGCCGCAGATCGACGAGGACGCTCATGAGGCCTACGAGGCGTTCCTCGACGGGGCACCGCTACCCGGTCGTGACGACGGTTAAGCCCGGGGAAAGGTCGTGCCCCGGCAGCAAGGACGAGCTGGGCTGTCACGGACGATCATCCAAGAGACACTGGCATCAGGTCAGGTGCGCTCCAGCTGGAAGACGGGGTGGTCCGGGGCGATGCGCAGCAGCTCGGCGTCGGTGGATTTCCCGTTCGCGCCGTCGAAGTACCTCCCGAGCGCGCCGCCCCACCGCTGCAGGTAGGCACGTAGCACGGGGAGCTTCGTTGCGTCGTCGAGTTCGCGGACGCGGATCTCGCGGGCGCGGCGTCCCCGCAGCAGCCGGGCCGTGCCGGCGGCTCGGATGTTGCGTACCCATTGTGTGTTGCCGGGCGGCGACACGAGGTACTCCTGGCCGTTGAGTTGCAGCAAGTTGACCGGCGTGCGCCGGGGCTGACCGCTGGTGCGCCCGCGCACCTCGAGCTGCCGGGCGGCGGGGGCTGCGATCCCGAGCCGCATCAGTGCGGACACGACCCGGTTGAACATGCGCTCAGTCTGACTTGGCGGCCGGTAGTACTCGCTCACGATCGATCCTTCCGGTTCATCAGCGCGAAACGCCTCTTTCGTGCGGCCCCCCGCGCTGGCCTGACCCCGAGGTCGCCCGGCTGCTACCTGCGACCGCGAGTCGCGGCGTACGGCGGGGATTCAGGTTGTTGTGGTGGCGTAGTAGTGGCCTTGGTCGAGGTCGGTGACCAGGGGCGGTCCCGATGGTTCCCAGGACAGCAGCTTTCGGGTGAGTGTGTTGGAGGCCGCCATGTCCAAGGCGAGGAAGCCGGCGAGGAACCCGAAGTGGGCCTGGGCCTGCTCGGCTGTGATCGAGGTGACCGGCAGGTCGAGTCCCCGCCCGATCGCCTCGGCGATGTCGCGGATGGCGACCCCTTCCTCACCGACCGCGTGCAGCACGGACCCGGCTGGTGCGCCCTCGATCCCGAGCCGGACCAGCCGGGCGGCGTCGAAGCGGTGGACCGCGGGCCAGCGGTTGATGCCTTCGCCGATGTAGGCGGCGGCGCCGGCCGCCCGGTCAGCCGCGACGATCCTGGCGATGAAGCCGTTGTCACCATCGCCATGGACGGTGGGGGCGAAGCGGACGCTGATGGAACGGACCCCGCGTTCGGCGAACGCCAGGGCCGCGCGCTCGTTGCCGGCCCGGCCGGGCGCCCCGGGTAGCGGTTCGGCGATGTCGCGCTCGGTGGCGACCGCGCCGGGCTTCAGGCCGGCCAGGCCCGAGGCGATCGCCAGCGGCCGGTCGCTGCCGGCCAACGCCTCGCCGAGCGCCTCGATCGCCGCCAGGTCTGAGTCGACGGCGCTCTGGAAGTCACCGGTGAAGGCGACGTCGTGGCGGAACGCCAGGTGCACGACGCCGTCGCTGTCACCGGCAGCGGCGCGCAGCACGTCAAGATCGCTGATGTCACCGCGGCGGACAGTGGCACCGGCGGCGTCGACGGCCTCAGCGGAGGCCTCCGAGCGGGCCAGGCCAAGCACCTGGTGTCCGGCCGCGAGCAGCTCCGCCACAACGGCGGAGCCGATCCAACCGGACGCGCCGGTAACGAAGATGCGCACGGGACCTCCTGTGCAGAGCGCGGCCGCGCAAGGCGGACGCGGGGGCGCTGAACGCGCCAGGTGTCAGTTGCTGTCATCACCGTACAGGCGATGCCAGTCGCTGTCATCGCGGTAGCGTCTGCGCATGGGTCGCTGGCCGCCAAGTGCTCCCGCGCGCCTGCAGCAGGCGGCGTTCGAGCTCTACACCGAGCGTGGCTACGACCAGACCACCGTCGCGCAGATCGCGCAGCGCGCCGGACTTACTGAGCGCACGTTCTTCCGGCACTTCACCGACAAGCGCGAGGTGCTGTTCCAAGGCAGCGACCGCTTCCGCGCCACCGTCGTCGGCCCAGTTGACTGCGCCCCCCGTCGGCGACCACCCTGCAGGCGGTAACGGCGGGGATCGAGGCGGCCGGGTCGGTGTTCCCAGCACCGGAGCTCGTCCGCCGCCGCCACGCGTTGCTCCTGGCCAACCCGGAGCTGCAGGAACGCGAGCTGATCAAACTTGCCTCGCTCGCCACCTCGCTCGCCGAGGCGCTGCGTCGACGTGGGGTGCCCGACACCGCCGCCGAGCTCGCCGCCCAGACCGGCGTCACCCTCCTTCAGATCGCCCTCACCCGCTGGATCACCGATCCCGCCGAACGGCCATGGAAGGTCCACGTCCACGAAGCGATGGACGAACTACACCGGTTGACCGCCGAGCGCCGCGGCGCCGCCCCGGCCTGAGGCGTCACGGCACGCTTGCCGGTCGGTCGGGCAGCGCGAGGGCGCGGCGTGGGACGTGCACTCGTCGAAGCCGTGCTCGCCTGGGCAGTGGACAGCGGCTTCACCAGGATGCAGTTCAACGCAGTCGTTCGAAGGAAACCTCACGCCGAGAAGCTGTACGCCGACCTGGGCTTCATTACGATCGGCACCGTTCCGGGTGCCTTCAACTCCCCAACGAAGGGTCGGGTAGGACTGCACGTGCTGTACCGACCACTCCCTCAGGGGTGAGGGTGATCGGTGCCGGCGCGCGACTCTGAATCGCGCCGCAAGCCGATCCTTCACTGATCAGGAGGCGGCTCTTGGCTTGCAGCGCGGTCAAGGTGACCAAAGAGCGCCCGGTACGCCTGCTCGACCAACCCTCGACCGTGGTGATGGTGAAGGTGGCGGGCCGCTGCGCCACGACATCGAGCAGCCGTGCGTACATCTGCGGCAGCGCGTCGACTCCGCCCAGGCGCTCCAAGTGGGCCGCTGGGGTGATGCTCGGGTGGGCACTACCAAGGCCAGGGGCGAGTAGACCTCGCTGCACCCTGGCCTTGGTGGCGCTGGCTTTTAAGGAGCTGGCTGGCTGCTGGGCTGGATGATGACCGCCGCCGGGTCGTAGACGCCGAAGAAGTAGGTGAAGCCCAGGGCTTGCGGTTCCTTGCCCTTGGCGTCACTGGTGAACGACAGCAGCTTGGTCCCTGCGGTGCGCGCGTTCTTGCGGCCGTACAGCGTGTAGCTGGTGTTCGGGGCGAGGCCGGAGGCCTCTACCTGCACCATGTCCAGGCCGTTGAGCGCCCGCACGGTGACCTGGGCCTTGCCGGAACCGACGGTGAGGTTTGTGTTGGTCACCTTCTTGGCCAGGCCCTGTCGGGTCAGACCGGCCGTGCCGGGACCGCGGGGGACGGCGTTGGCGATGTAGACCAGCGCCTGGGACTCCTGGCCGTTGGCGATGTGGTCCACGACCGTGTTGGTGGCGGTGTTGATCACGTCTACGACGTCGGACTTTTCGTTCACCACGTAGACCCGGGTGTTGTCCGGGCTCGGCCACAGGCCATGAGGCTGCACGCCGGAGTTGCGGACCCGGGCAACCAGTGCCGGCGCCGCCGGGTCGGCCTTCCGCTTGAACACCAGCGTCTGGTTGAGACCACCGACCGTCAGGTAGACAAACGACCCTGCCTTTGTCGTGACGAAGTTCGGGTGGTTGGTGTCCGGCCCGGTGCTGAGCACGGTGGCGACCCGGTTACCGAGCAGGTCGATCACGCTGACCTGCCCGGTCTTTTTGTGCGCGGCCCACAGCTCCCGGCCGTCGGGGCTGATCATCTCATCGGAGGAGAAGCTTGAGGGCAGACCGCCGATGCGGCGCACGACGCGGTGGCTCTTGACGTCGATGACGTCCACGACAGCCGCTCGGATGTGGTTGACGTAGGCGTAGCGGCCGTTGGGTGAGAACACCACTTTCGAGGGTCCGTCAGCGGTGCGAATTCGCTCCAGCACCTTGCCTTTGACCGGGTCGACGACGTCGACGAGGTTGGTGCCCCGGCTCGCGACCCACACTGTCTTGCCGTTGGGGCTGAACATGCCCTCGTGCGAGGCGCGGTCCACATACGTCTGCGACACGATCTTGTTGGTGGCGGTGGCGATGATGGTGACGGTGTTGGTCGTCACGCTGATCACGTCGAGGTAGCGGCCATCGGGACTGAAGCCCATCCCGTGGACGTCGATGTCGTTGACGTACTGCGGACCCAGGACCCCGCCGAGCCGTTCGGCGCCCAGCCCGATCGTGCCGAGCAGCTTGTTGGTGGCGGGGTTGATGACGCTGACGGTGTTGGAGCTCTGGTCAGCGGTGTAGATCCGGTCCCGGGAGGAGATCAGCGCTCCTCCCCGCACGGCTGGAGCCTGCACGAGCCGCGGGCGGCTCGCCGCTTCGGAGCTGGGCTCGTTCAGTACCAGCGTCGAGGCGCCGGCCAGTGCTGATGCGCCCAGGACGACAGCGGGTAGAACGATCTTGCGGGACAGACGGGGCATGGTGGGTCCTCTGTAGCGGCCGGGCACGGCCGGTGGGTCGCGGTGCGGGTCAGGTGGCGGCCAAACGGCTGGTGTAGGTGACACCTCCCCGCATCGGGATCAGGCGCAGCGCGGCGACGTCGACCAGGTGGGCGTCGACCATCCGGGCCCAGGTGCACACGCCTCCCACCGAGTGCACGGTCCCCGCTGCGATCGCGCGTCCATCGACAGTGTCGAGCATTACTCGGTAACTCTGGGCGGGCGCCTCGGTGATCGTGAAGGAGACGAACACGCGGTGACCGTTCACCAGCAGCGATGCCCCGACCTGTTGGCCCTGTGGATCAAGGAACGCGGCCTGGCGGGTCTCGGTCCGCTGCTGGCCGGGGGACCCACCGAGCCGGTGGCCGAACGGGAGCGCTGGAACGAGCAGGCCCCCCACGAGAAGCAGGCAGGCGGCCACCGCAAGCCGCAGGGCTAATGCCCTCGATCGGCGGCAAGGCTGCGTGGGCAGCCGTGGCACCGCCGCCGGCTCGCCGACCGCAGCCAGCACGCGCGACTCGAACCCGGGAGCAGGATCGGCGGCGGGCACCAGCAGGACGAGCTGGTCGGCGTCTTCTGAGGCCTGACGCAGCGCCGCCCGGCACCGCTCGCAGCCCAAAGCATGCCGCAGCACCTGCGCCCGCTCAGCCGCGCCGGCCGTCCCCAGCGCCACCTCCGGGACCAGCGCATCAACCCGTTCGCACTCGCTGTCGGTCATGGCTGATGTTCCCCTTCGAACTCGTGCCGGAGCCGCCGCAGGCCCGTGCGCAGTCGCGTCTTGGCGGTGCCGAGAGGGATCCCCTCGATCTCACTGATCTGAGCCGCCGTCGCGCCGTGCCAGCTGGCGAGAAATAGCGGACGGCGGAGCTCACCCGGCAGCGCGGCCAGGGCACGGCGCACCCGTGCGGCGTCGTCGCTACGCACAGCGCACGCCTCCGGCCCACGATCGGACTCCTCGACCGCACCGAGCCGAGCCAGGTCCGCCGGGTCGAGCAGCAGCTGGCGGCTTCGTGCACGGACGACGTCCAGGGCGACGTTGCGGGTGATGGTGAGCAACCACGGCAGCACCGTTCCGCGGCGCGCGTCATAGGTGGCCGCGTACCGCCACAGCCTCAGGAAGGCCTCCTGGGCCACCTCGTCGGCGAGCCAGGCGTCACCGACGACCGACAACGCAACCCCGTAGACCCCACGCTGGTGACGGCGCACCAGCACCGACAGGGCGCTGAGGTCCCCGACCGCGGCTGCGGCGAGCAACAGCTCCTCGGGCTTGTCCTCAACTGACATGTCCCCAGTACTGCGCGGCAGGCGAAAAGGATTGCCCTCCCGCCAAAATTTGAGCTGCCCATCAAGGCAACGTTCGACCTGAACGTCCCGACAAGCTGGCCAGGTCCGGACCGCGGGCCCCGGCGCGGCCTCCGGCGCGAGCCGTTGCCCTGGGGCCTCGAGCTGCCGGTCGGCCAGAGCTGATCGGTGTTCGCCGATGAGGGTAAACGTCAGCCCCGACAGGCCCCTTTGGCGACGGTCGAGACCACCGGCAGGAGATGCCGCTGGCGGCTGCGTCCATGACTGAACCGATCCGGCTCTGGATCCGTGCCAACCGGAAGCAGCCTGCGGGTGACAGCACCGATGACCATCTGGGGTATCGGCTGGGACCTTGCGCGCTGCTGGAACGGCTGGGTCCTGACAGAGTCAATGGTGGCTCGGGGAAGCTTCTGAAGGGAATAGCTCACATGCGTTCAGCTCCTACGCCCCGCTACAGCTCCAAGGCCACGCTGTTGGGACTGTGCGCGGTTGCCGCCGGCACCGCCGCCGTCCTGGCTCCCACCGCGGCCTACGCCACCGATGGTGCGCCGACCAGCTTCGCCAGCGCCCAGATCGGTCCGGCTGGCGGATCTGTCAGTGGATTCGGCATCACCGTGACGTTGGCCAAAGGAGCGGTCGCAAGCAACCGCCGCATCATCTTGAGTTCCTCGCCGAGCTCCCAGGACGTCACGCCGCCCAAGGGTGAGAAGGCCTTGGTGACGTTCGGGTTGCAGGAGTGCAAGACCGACTACACCGGCTGCACCAGCGTGTTCGGGAACTTCCCGACCTCCCCTGCCGGTACGGAGAACGTCAACGGCAAAACCGCGACCTTCACCGCCTTCCAGAAGTTGAGCACCATCCCGAACAGCTACGGCAACACCACCTTCGGGTCGATGAGCGTCAAGCTCGTCACCATCAAGACGGTCACCCCCGGAACGGATGTGTTCATCTACAACCCGAACCCGACCACCACCGCAGCCGCCTACCCCAAGCGGCTGCCCAGCACTAGCGCCAACGGCGTGAACACCTTCAAGACGTTCATGCCGATCGCCTGGGTCATCGCCAGCCACACCACAGCCGGCCCGGCGACCACGGGTGCGGCCAGCACCAGCAGCACCACCGTCCCGACCCAGGTGAACGCCGGGACCGGCGGCCAAGCCGCCAGCGTGTCCAGCAGCACCGTCACCCGCGACGCTGAGCTCGCGGCCCTGGCCGCCGGGCTGCTGATCGCGGGATCGACCGGGTTCCGCAGCGTCCGTCGACGCGCCACCCGCTGAGCACAACCAAATGAACCGCAACCCCTTGCGCCCGCCGACCCAACCTCGGTGGGCGCAAGGGGTTCCCCACCCACACCCCCGGCCGGACCCGGCCGGCGACGCGGCACACGTCCCAGCCAGCCGCCGAACCCTGCTGACCCTGCTGGGCGGGCTGGTCCTGGCCGGCGCGGCGAGCTTCGGACTGCTCAGTCACCCCGGTCGCCCCGGCCCGGCCTTCACCGCCGCCGACACCGGACAGCTCCCCACCGCCGCCGGCGCGCCCGTCCTCACGCAGCAGGCTTCCGCCGCCGGCGTCGATCTGCGCGGCGCCGCGCCCGTTCGCCTGATTGCGCCCGGCGTCCACCTCACGGCCCCTGTCCGGCCGGTCGGCGTCACCGCCGGCGCCCTGGACGTACCGGACGACGTCCACACCTTGGGCTGGTCGCAGGACGGCGCAGCGGCCGGCAGCAGACAAGGAACGGTCGTCGTCGACGGGCACGTCGACAGCGCAGGCCAAGGCATCGGCGCCCTCGCCAGCATCGCCCGGATGCGGCTGGGAGACCGTCTCACGCTCAACACAGCGCACAGCGCATTCGACTATGTCGTGCAGGCCCGCCGCCACTATCCCAAAGACGCTCTGCCCACCGACTTGTTCACCCGCACCGGCCCCGCCCGGCTCGCCCTGATCACCTGCGGTGGCCCGTTCAACACCACGACCCGGCACTACCGCGACAACATCGTCCTCTACGCCACTCCCACGCCCCCGCTCTCAGGCGCGAAAGGCAACGGCCCTCAGCGTCGCTGAGCCGCGCGCGGCCGCCTCCCAACGCGCGTTGTAGACCACGCCGGGCTTGGCGAGGAAGTTGCCCGGGCGCTGGTGCAAACGGTGTCAAGGGTGTTGCACTCCTGCAGCCGACAGTCTCCACGGCGGTGGTGCCGGCGGGCGGGGTGACGTCCAGGCCGTTCGACCAACCCAACATATCGCCCGCGGGGTAATGACGGCGGTGTCAGTGGCGGTGTCAGTGGCGGCGGCGGCGGTGGCGGTGGCGGTGGCGAGCGCGCGGGCCGGGCGGCGGCTAGGGCGGTGCGGCCGAGCAGACCGGTGCAGGCGAGGGTGCGGAGGCCGCGGCGGCGGTGGTCATACGGTGGCTTCGGGGTCAGCGGTCGGGTCTGGTTGGTGACACGGCCGGGCTGGCCGTTTGGTTCAGCCGCGCCGCGACACTGTTCGGGTGAACCGTTCGGGCTTGGTCGTCGTGCCTGTTGTCGTGGCCGAGACAAAGGACGCCGAGCTGGTGCGGCTGCTGTATGCCGAGCACGGCGGCCCGGTGTACGCGTTCTGTATGCGCTGGACCGGCGATAAGCAGCGCGCCGAGGACGTCGTGCAGGAGGTGTTCCTGCGGGCCTGGCAGCACCTGTCGACACTGGACCTGCAGACCAGGCCGCTGCGGCCATGGCTGCTGACGGTAGCCCGGAACGTGCTGACCGACGCGCACCGGGCGGCGCAGGCGCGCCCTGTCCTGGTCGACGACGAGCGCGCCTTGGCTGTGGTCGCGGCGCCGGACGAGATGGACCGGGCGGCGCAGTCCTGGCAGGTGGCGGCTGCCCTGCAACGCCTGACCCCTGAACACCGTGAGGTGCTGGTGCAGGCGCACTGGATGGGCCGCAGCGTCGCCGAGACCGCTGTGGTCCTCGGGATCCCGGCCGGCACGGTCAAGAGCAGGACGTACTACGCGGTGCGGGCCCTTCGCCTGGCGCTGGAAGAGATGGGGGTGGGGGCATGACCGAGCACGCGGAGCTCAAGACGTCGCTGGGCAGCTACCTGATGGGAGCGCTGGACCCGCCCGATCGGGCTGAGGTGGAGGCGCACCTGCGCAGCTGCGCATCCTGCCGGGAGGAGCTGGCGTCCTACGCAGGTCTGCCTGGGCTGATGTCGCGAGTGAGCCACGAGGAGGTCGTCAGCAAGGCGCTCCCACCACCGTCGTTGCTGCCGTCGGTGCTGGCAGCGGTGGAGCAGCAGCGCGGCACCCAGGCCCGTCGGCTCCGGCGCTGGCGGACCGGAGCCGCAGCGGCGCTGGTCGCGGCGGCCGCAGGAGCAGTAGTGCTCGTCGGCCTGCCCGGTGACGGACCGTCCCGCATCGCGTTCACCACAGCCGCCGGGCAGGTCGCCGCTGGTGACCTTGCTGTGGCCGACAAACCCTGGGGCACCGCCCTGCACCTGCGGGTGCGGGTGCCGGACGCGCCGTCCTACGTCGCGTGGGCCGTGGACGCCTCCGGTCACCGGACCGTCGCGGCGTCCTGGGGACGCACCCCCGGTGGCCGCATGGACGTCGATGGCGCGACCGCCCTACACGGCCGGTCCCTCACCTGCGTGGTGGTGACCACCAACTCAGGGGCTGCGTTGCTCACTGTCCAGCGCACCTGATCGGCCTGCGCCCTCGCGGTGACGCCCAGGGGGCGGCAAGCAGCTCAACGCAGACACGGCGGCTGGCGCCATCAACCGGCTGCAGCGGGCGGAGGGCGGAGGGCCAGATCGCGGGGTGATCCGAACGCTGGAATCCCGAACCTGCCGCCGGCTGTCCACCGCACTACAAGCCGTGGCCGAGGCCGGCACGCGGGTGGTGGCGCTGGAGGCGTCTGGGGGTGGGCGTGCTATCGACTGGCCGTTGATGCCCTGACCCGTGTGGTGGCGCTGCTGGGCGGCAGAGATCGCCGTCCGTGGACGGTCAGGGGACCGCTTTGCCTGCTGTCGTGACGAGGCGGAGTAGGTCGCCGGCGGCTGGGGCGATGCGCTGTCCGGCCGGCCAGACCGCGCGCAGCCGGCGGCTCAGGTCCACGCCCCGCACCGGAATCTGGACGAGCCGGCCGGTCGCAAGGTCCTCGCGGACTGCCAGGTCGCTGAGCACAGCAGGGCCGGCGCCGGCGGCGACAGCTGAGCGCACACCGCTGCTCGTTGACAGCTCCAGCAGCGGAACAGCCAGGGGCGCGAACGACGCCAGGGCGAGCTCCAGGGAGGTACGGGTGCCAGAGGCCGGTTCCCGCTGCACCAAGCGGGTCGCGGCGAGCTCGCTGGCCTCGATCGGCCGGCGCCGCCGAGCCCACGGGTGCGAAACAGGGACCACGACGACGAGCCGGTCCCGGGCCACGACCTGCTCCTGCAGCCCGTCCGGCAGCTCCGGGCCTTCCACGAAACCCACGTCGGCGCGGCCGGCCAGCACGGACGCGGCGGCCTGCGCGCTGTTGCTGGCGTCCAAGCTCACAGCAGTGTCGGGATAGGTCGCGGCCAGGCGCACCAGCCACCCCGGGAGCAGGTGCTCAGCAACGGTCAGGCTGGCCGCGACGCGCAGCCGGCCGGCGCGGTCGCTGCGCAACGAGCTGATGCCCGCATCCAGGACCTCAGCGGTTTGCAGCACGGCCCGGGCCCAATCAGCCAGCAACGCCCCGGCTGGGGTGAGGCTGGACCCGCGGGCACTGCGCGTCAGCAGCGGGAAGCCAACCAGCCGCTCCATGGACTGCACCCGGGCGCTCACCGCCGGCTGACTGATCCCGTGCCGACAGGCCGCGCGTCCCAGGCTGCCGCTGTCGGCCACCTCGAGCAGCAATTGCAGCGAGTCCAGGTCGGGAACGTGCCGAAGCCTCATCGCCGGATGCTATGACCTGTCATAGGTTCGCCTAATGGGCTCATCAGGACGACGGGGCTACCGGCAGCGGCAGACCGACGGGATCCTCAGCACCCAACCCCACCTGTAGGAGGTGTCCGTGACCACGATCCTCCGTGCTGCCCGCACCAACCCCCGCACGCCTAGCCGGTGCCGGCCGACCTGCCCGCCGGAGCCGCCGCCCGGCGCCGCCTCCCCGCTGCCAGGGCTGCTGGCCGTCGCCGCGGCCACCGCCGTCGCCTTCGGCGTCTCCCGGCTGCTACCGGCGGTCAACCCCTCCACGGTCGCGGTCGCGCTCGGCGCCCTCGCGGCCAACCTTGGCCTGCACCGACCGGTGCTGCACATCGGCACGCACCTCGCCTCACACCGGCTGCTGCGGATCGCGGTCGTACTGCTCGGTCTGCAGCTCGGCCTGACGCAGCTGCTGCACCTTGGGCTCGGCGGCGCCGCCGTGGTAGTCGTGACCGTCGCAGTCACCTTCAGCGGCACCCGGCTACTCGGGCGGCTGCTGGGCGTGCCGCCTGCCCGATCGCTGCTGATCGCAACCGGCTTCTCCATCTGCGGCGCCTCAGCAGTCGCGGCGATGGAGGAAGTCGCCGGCGGCGACGACGACGACACCGGCGTCGCGGTCGCCCTGGTCACGCTGTGCGGGAGCCTGGCGATCCTGCTGCTCCCGGTGCTGCGCGTACCGCTGGGCCTAGATCCCGTCGCCTTCGGCAGCTGGGTCGGCGCCAGCGTCCACGACGTCGGGCAGACCGTCGCCACCGCCAACCGCGTCCCCGGCGCCCTGACCTCCGCCGTTGTCGTCAAGCTCAGCCGCGTCGTGCTACTGGCACCGCTGGTTGCCGGCGTCGGCCTGGCCCGCCGGCGCGCAGCCCCAAGCGGCACCGGGCGTCGCCCCCCACTGATGCCGCTGTTCGTCGCCGGCTTCCTGGGCGCGATCGCGCTCGCCAGCACCGGGCTGCTACCCGCGCCCGTCCTGAACGCCACCAAAACGCTGCAGGGCGTGCTGCTGGCCGCCGCCCTCGTCGGGCTCGGCACCGGCATCCACCTGCCCACCCTGCGCCGCACCGGCGGCCGCGCGCTGCTCCTAGGACTGCTGTCCTGGGTCCTCGTCGCCAGCGTCGCCTACCTCGGCGTCCAACTACTCGGCCACTGACACCGGCACCCCCGGATTGGCGAGCCAGGGGCGGACCGTCGACCTAAGACACCAGGTCAACCAGGGGGCAGTCACGGCTAAGTCAAGGGCGGACTCAGCCGGTTGTGCAGACAGCGCGAGGCCGCCCAGAACCCGGCCCTGCGGTCCTACGAGCTGACGCGAGCGTCGTCGAGTCCGGCTCGCGCCGCCCGCGACCTGGCCCCGCCGACCCGGTCAGGGAACGCCACTAGCACGTCGGGTCAGCCGGCTCCTAAAGTGGGTCGGCCAGCTCTCGGGCCTCCTACTGGCCGAGGCCCGCATGTAGCGCTGGTTTGCGCCGGACCGGCCCCGCAGGGCCGCCCGCCAAGGTGTCCGGGCGCAGCGTGGACCCGGCGGCTGTCGACGAGGCTCGGGCAGCGCTGCCTGGCTGAGACGTCCAGGCCAAGGGAATCACCCGGACGGTGACCACGGCTCATCCCGACGCCACCCCATCCGACGTCGTCCAGGAGGTGCTTCAGGCACCGGCCCACTGGCCCGTCATGGTGCAGTAGCTCGTTGAAATCCTGAGGACAGGACGACCGATGATTGTTCAGCCGGCCGGTCAGGGCGGCGGTCCGGGCTGCACAACGCCCCGCTTGGCCTGGCTGTCCCACACCAGCCGGGAACTGATCTGGTCGGCGGCGCGGACCTGCAGCGGCGCCCCCTCCCCCGCGCCCGACGACGCCCTGCTCCTCGCCCGGCTTAGCGCGGCCGTCGCCGCCTTCTGGCTGGCGTGGCCGCTGACCACCGCCACCGGCCCGTGCTCAGGATCGGCCGGGTCGGCCTCCACCACAAACCACCGCGACCGGCCCCGTGAGCGCACCACCCCCGGCGCCCCACCGACCGAGGCCGGTACCCCCGTCGCCACCGCTGGCGGCGCGTCGCCCGCCGCCTCCGTCGCCGTGGCCACCGGCTCTGCCGGGCAGGCCGGCGCCGGCGTAGTGGTCTTACCCAGCGCCCGGTAGATCGAGGTACGGCTCACCCCCAGCACATCGCCGATCTGCTCGACCGTCAGCTCCCGCGCGTCGTACATCCTGCGGGCCTGCCGGACCTGCTCCACCGACAGCTTTGACGGCCGTCCCCCGACCCGCCCCCGGGCCCGCGCGGCGGTCAACCCGGCGACCGTCCGGTCCCGGATGAGCTCCCGCTCGAACTGGGCCAGCGCCCCGAACAAGTGGAACACCAGCCGCCCCCCAGCGGTCGTGGTGTCGATGTTCTCCCGCAACGACCGGAACCCCACCCCCCGCTCGTCCAGCCCGGTCACCACCTCAATCAGATGCCGCAACGACCGGCCCAGCCGGTCCAGCCGCCACACCACCAGGGTGTCCCCCGGCCGCAACTGCTCCAGCACGTCATCCAGCTGCGGCCGCCGGTCCAACGCCCCCGACGCATGGTCGGTCCACACCCGCCAGCACCCGGCCGCGGTCAGCTCGTTGACCTGCAGGTCCGGGTTCTGCTCCGTCGTTGACACCCGCGCGTAGCCCAACAGGTGCACCATGCCCCGGAACGTACCGCAAACGCCTATCGCGGGCTACGAACGATACGTAGGTTCCGGACACCAGTTGCGCGACGCGCCTGGTCTCTCCCGCACGCTCACCACGAGCCCCAGTGGACCCTTCGCCGGCTTGAACTCGGACCGGCCCACAAACGAGCGATTACGGGACGTCTTCGTGGCGCACAACACCGGGCTTCTGCCTGCTCGGCGCCTGGCCACGCGCAGTAGCAGCGCCTGTTCACCCAATGATCGAACGTGCCTGCTGGCAGCATTGGTGGTGACGTGCAGGAGCAGGTAGGCAGCACGTCGTGCATGGACTCGCGGAGCGCGTTGTGCTGCCAGAGGTTGCTGCCTATCACCTGCAGTCTCAGACCTCCGGAAGTAGTGCCGGGCTGGCTGTTGAGATTTATGCGGCGTTGACCTGGTAGGTCAGTGGGCGGCGGTCGCCGGGCAGGTTGGCCGGGTTGGCGTTGAGTTCTTGGGTGAGGAGTTGGAGGGCGCGGTGGACGCGTGGGCTGTCGGGACGGTCCAGGGTGACGATGATCTGGCTGTTGGTGTAGTCGATGTGGCCACCGAGGCGGAGCAGGTGGCGCAGGATCGCGCGGTACTCGTTGGGGTCGGTCAGGTAGGCGTTGAAGTGTTCGGCGAGCCATGCTTCGGCGTTGAACGCCAGCAGCCGCAGGACCATTTGTAGGCCGCGGTGTTCCAGTCGTGGCCGGGCTCGTTTGGCGTCTGGGTCCAGGTCGGTAGCGGCGATCTTGGCTGGGATCGGACGTAGAGCGGTCTTGGTGGCTTCCAGGGCGCGGGTCGCTTTTTCGATCTGCCGGTGCAGCCCGGGTAGCTGGGCGTTGAGTTGTTTGGGTGTTGCGCCGCTGGTGAGCAGCTGGGGCAGGGCCCGTTCGGCGTTGATCAGGTCAGCTTGGGCTGCGGCGAGGGTTTTGCGGGCTGCGACCCGGGCCGGGTTGGGGACCTTACGGGTGTCGGTGGCCAGGTCCATGCGGTAGTCGGCGAGGCGGTCGATCCCGTTGTGCTGGGCGGCGTATTTGAACGTGTTCTCGATCCGCCAGCGGGCCCGTAGCCAGCACAGCAGGGACGCGCCGGTCGCGGTCAGGTCACTGGTCAGGACCTGCAAGATCGGCAGGTCGTGCTGGAACAAGGTGGGCTGCCGGGCGCTGCCGTAGTCCTTGAGCTGCACGCTCTCATCGGCCAGCTTCACGCTGATCCGCTGGCCGTTGCGGATCGTCTGGGACCGGCGCGGCGCGACGGTGGTCGCGACCAGGGGGGCCCGCCGGTAGGTGACCCAGTCCGCGCCGGCCGCACGGCAGGCCCGGAATGCGCTCGCGAACGCCCCACCGCGGTCGAACCCGAGCAGGATCTTCGGGTCCGGTCCTAGGACCTGCCGTAGCTGGGTGAGGACCCCGGGCAGTGTCCTGACCAGCCCGCAGGGTTCGGCCGAACCGAAGATGACCGCCCGGCCGCGGGCATCGGTGAGCATCGTGTCGTCCTGGCCGGGCTGGGCATGCCGGCGTTTGGTGTTCCAGCCCTTGGCGAGCGGACGGGAGCCGCTGTAAGGGACGAAGTGGTCATCGACGAAGTAGACCGGGTCAGCGGCCGGGTCAGCGCTGAGCATCCCGGCGGCGAAGGCCCGTTGCAGCTCGAGCGGATCGCAGCCGTCGGCGAGCGCACCCAGCCGGGTCCGGAAGGTCTTGAGTTCGGGCATGATCGACAGTCCGACCGCGGCGCCAGCCTCGGCCCGGCGCAGGTGTTTGCTGCCCTCCACGGTGTCGATGCCCAACGCGAACCCCAACGTCGCGCAGCTCAACACCGCCAGGTCGTCATAGCGGCGGGCCGGACCACCGGCCAGGGACGCCAAGATGCTCTCCGCACCCACCCGGTGCAGGAACGGGTACAGCAGCATCGCACCGGCATACCGGCACGGGTGCGTCCCCACCCCGATCCGGGCCGAACCTGCGAACCCTTCGATGACCGGGGAGGCGGCCGGGGATGCCAGCTGGACAGGTTCGGCTGGTTCGACCGGCACCAACTCATCAATCGCCTGCCCAACCAGCTCCTCGATCGGCTCGGCTACAGGGGGCAGCTGCTGCTGGGCCGGGGCCGGACCGAGCTTGGCGAGCAGCTCACTGATCACCGAACGAGCCACCCCGAACTCGTCGGCGATCGCCTGCTGGGTCCGCCCCCGCCAGGCCCCTTCGCGCGCCTTGGTGACCTGCCGCGCGGACAGCTTGGGTGGCCGACCAACAGGACGTACCAACCCAGCCGAACCCTGAGCGCGAGCCCGCGTCCGCAACATCGACACATACGTGGCGGTCATCCCGAACGCAGCGGCGACCTCCTTGATCGGCTGCTTAGCGTCGGTCAACGCCACGATCGCCAGATTCCGCATCCCGCGGTCATCGCTGTCGTAGCAGTAGACCAGCAGCCGACCGAAACTCACCATGGTCTGGCCGCCGCTGCGCAACACGCGGAGCGCGGCCGGCTCTGGCATCCCCGCCAACTCGACCTGCTCCACCCCACCATCCTAGCAGATCACAACGACTTTCCGACGGGCTGGGTCAAAGAAAAAGCCCTGATCACAGGGCCAATCAGTCAGCTACTTCCGGAGGTCTGAGTCTGTTGTCACCGAGGGCCTCCGTTCGTCGAAGCCGTCCAGCGACTAAGCGTGGGACATGAATCACTGCTGTGATTCACAATCTCCTCCGCGCGCCCTACAGCCCTTCTCAGCCGCAGTATCACCACGGTTAGGCGTGTTAAGCGCGTGACGGGCGTCCATCTGCCCCGGACGAGCCAGCCCGCGCCGTGTCAAGCGCGTGCCCTCCCGTGAGTCCTTGCCAACCACGGCTAAGATCCCAGCATGACCGCGCCAACACCGGTTCCCGCGTCATCGACGACTGCAGAAGTGGTAATCGACTCCCTGCAGGCACTCGAGGAACACGTCGTTCCCATCGCGCGCATTCCCGTTCCAATCAGTTACGACATTATACGACTGTTTTCAGAGGGGCTGTACCAGAGCCCTCAGAAGGCAGTTGAGGAGTTGGTCAGCAATAGCTATGACGCTGAGGCGCGGCACGTCCGCGTCCTCATGCCCCAGACGTCTAAGGGTTCCCGGGAACGACTCTGGGTGATAGATGATGGCGACGGGCTGGATTTCGAGGGATTCCGGCGACTTTGGAGAGTCGCCGAGTCCGACAAGGCCGACTACTCCCCGTCGGAGGGCCGTCGCGCTCCCATTGGGCAATTTGGGATTGGGAAGCTGGCCGCGTACGTGCTGGCCTGGCGCCTGACCCATCTCAGCCGAGTGGGTGACATCGTCCGGCTCACCAGCATGGACTTCCGGCTTGTGAGCGGTGTTCGGCAAAACGACCAGAACGCGAAGCCTCACGAGCTGCAGTTGCGAGAGCTGACACTCGCTCAGGCTCAGGACTTGCTCCGCGAGGTTGAGACGCGCGACCCTGGTGCCTGGGAACTGCTCTTTGGGACCAACGCCAGTCCCACGTGGACGGCTGCCGGCCTTTCGGACTTCAAGGATCTCTATAGCAAGTTGAGTATGGGTCGGCTGAGATGGGTTCTCCGGACGGCGCTCCCCCTTGTTTCAGACTTTGAGTTGGCGCTCGATGGTGAGGTGCTGGAGTCGAGCAAGCAGTCTGGCGACTCACTACTCGATCTCACGGTTGGTAAAGATGACGACGTAGCGGCATCCCTCTCCATCGAGACTGCAGGCACGGCCGAGGGGGGAATTGTAATACCTGGGCTCGACGGTGTCGTTACAGGTACTGTGCGCCTCTTCGAGACCCGTTTAACCGAGGGGAAGTCGGACCGGTGGGATCGTAGTAATGGCTTCTTCATTCGTGTTAGAGGTCGCATCATAAACGTCGACGACGAACTCTTCGGCTTACCCGCGCTAAACCACGCGACTTGGTCCCGCTTCGCTATGACCATTGAAGCCGACGGTTTGCGCCAGCACCTTCTCAGCTCACGTGAGGGAGTTCGAGAGTCCGACCCAATCGACCTTCTTCGGACGTACCTCCTAGCCGTTTTTAACAAGTGCCGCAAGACTTACGACGACAGGTTGGCTGAGCGCGACTCAGACGCGGATGTCAATTTCCTGCTGACAAACGCCCCATCAGCCTTCGTGGTCGAGCCCCTCGTTGAGGCCGTTGGACAAGTCCTTGCACAGAATCACGAGTCCTACTACGTTGCCCAGCTTCCGGCAGTACCAGAAGCAGAAGCCGCTGGCTGGCTCGCGACCTTCGCCGAGGAGGCGGCCAAGCAGCCATTCGCTGAAGTGCTGTGGCAGGAGAGCGGTATCAACGACCGCGCCGTTCGCTACCGAGCCGACACACGGACACTACTTGTCAATAAGGAGCATCCGTTCATTGCGAAGCTCTTGTCCGTTGACAGTAAAGGTCGAACCGCGACGAGCCTGTTTGCCTCCTCAGAACTATTGGTAGATGTCCTACTGCAAGAGCATGGCTTCCGACAGAATGCTGTTTTGGACATGCTGACGGACCGCGATAGGGTCCTCCGACTGGTAGCTGGTCAACAACCCACGACGGCCGCGGAGGTGCTCCGGCTACTCAAGAGCGCGCTTAAGCACGAGACCGCCTTGGAGCGGGCGGTGGGCTTGACTTTCAGGGCTCTAGGTTTCGAGTACGAACGACGAGGCTCCAACCGGCCCGGTGCCGACGGTGTCCTGTATGGCCGCCTCGGCCGAGGTGTCGGCGACCTCGAGGACTTCCGGCTCGTGTATGACAGTAAGCAGACCAAGGACCCGAGTGTTCCGTCCGATAAGATCGACCCCAGTAGCTTGTGGCAGTTTAAGACGCAGGAGCGGGCCGATTACGGCTTCTTCGTCGCCATCGCTTACGATGCAGAGTTGGATCTGACGGGAAAGACTAATAGGAAGGTGCTTGACGCGGCGGAGAATGCTCGCCCAGTCACGCTGCTGAAGGTTGATCACCTGCTCAGACTCGTAGAACTTCACTACAAGTATGGACTGCCTCTAACCCGCTTACGCACCCTCTTTGAAACGGCCCACACGGTGCCCGAGGTAGATGCATGGATGGACGCCCTGCAGGATGAGTTGTCCCGTCTCGAGCCTCGCGTCCCTCTTACCAAGCTGCTTGACGCCTTTGAGGAGGCCAAGCGGGACGAGTTGGCTACTCCCACCGTTTCCTCTGTGCGCGTGCAGCATCAAGAGCTTAGGCAGTTCCGCCCCGAAAAGTTAACCGCGGCTCTAAGCGCTGTACGAGAGATCGTGGGACGTCGCTTCCTTGAAATCGACGAGCTGAGCGGCGAGGTGCGTCTCCACTCGACGGCGGCACAGCTCGTCGCCGAGGTCGATAGGTCCCTTCGTGACCTCTTCGAGACGGGTATTACGGCCAGCCAGTGGCCGGAGGAGACGTGACCCAGGGTCGGAGCGTCCACCCCTTTCCTGCTCGGATGGCGCCGGAGTTGGCGGTCGAGGCGCTTGAGGGGCTCCCTGCCGGCACGAGGATTCTGGATCCGCTTTGTGGGTCAGGGACTGTTCTTCGTCGAGCGGCCGAACAAGGCCTTCCATCACTTGGTACGGACATTGATCCCCTCGCAGTGAAGATGGCTCGTGTCTGGTCAACAGTGCTAGAAGCTCATGCCGTGCTACATGACGCTGAGCAGGTGCTGCGACGCGCCCGTTGTGCCTTAAAACGTAACGACGACGTCTCACTGCCTTGGCAGGATGCAGAAACTGTCCGGTACATTCGTTACTGGTTCGGAGACTCCCAGCGCCGCCAACTCCACTACCTAGCCGCCGAGTTAGCCAAATTCTGTGGCCGGACGAAGACGGCGCTTGAGGTGGCGTTGTCCCGAACCATTATCACGAAGGATCGAGGGGCATCGCTTGCCAGGGACGTTTCTCATAGCAGACCGCATCGGGTTTCCCTCGATTCGGACTTCGATGTGTTCAGCGCATTCTCGCGCAGCGTCTTGCAACTTACGAAGCGACTTCGCCCCGACCTGATTCGCAAGTCGGCCAACGTGGAGCTCGGCGACTTCCGGGAGCTCGGAGGTATCGCCGACCAGTCGGTCGACTGCGTAATCACTTCACCGCCTTACCTCAATGCCATCGACTACATGCGCGGGCATAGGTTGGCCCTCGTCTGGCTCGGCTATAGCGTGAAGGAGACCACGGCCATTCGTGCAAGCGCCGTTGGGGCGGAACGCGCAGTCCCCGAGGGCGTAGCGGACCCATGCCGATATGTCACTGCGGGACTTCCGGGACTGCAGAAGCGGCATCTGGGCTGGATCCGGCGCTATCAGCAAGACGCAGGCGCTGGCATTGCACAGTGCAGCAGGGTCCTGCCAAGCAAAGGTGGACTCATCGTTATAGTCGTCGGAAACTCCACTATACGTGGTACACGGGTTGACAATGCTGGCATATATGCTGATTGGCTGACACATTACGGCTTCTCGGTGCGAGCTAGAACTCGGTTGATACCTTCCGGCAACAGGTACTTGCCGCCGCCATCCGGCGGCACAGGACTCCAGGCCCGAATGCGCGAGGAAGTTGTACTAGTGGGTGCTCGGTAACGATGGGCATCGACGTCGTCGACGAGCTGCTGGACGAGCGCGGCCGCTTGCTTGGCGAGGTAATTCGCCGTGCTCGGGCGCCCGCGGGCGTCCGAGTAGTGGAGGACAGCCTCGGTGGTCAGGGCGCCCGGCGGCGAGGGTGCTGCATCGCCTCCCAGTCGCTGGTGCGGCGAGCCTTACCGCCCCTAGTCGTCGGACCGGCCGCTTGTTGTTGATGGTGAACCAGTAGCAGAGCGGCGCCGAGAGTGCCGGTGGCGTCGGTGGGTGCAAGGACCAGTGTGAGGTGGGACGGTGTGGCCGCGTCGCCGTCCGCGTCGAGCAGCTCGTAGAACTCCGTCTGCGCGGTGAGCAGATACAGGGCGGCGTCGTAGTCCTCGCTCTGGCTCAGCGGTGGCGGTCGAGTAGTTCGGCGTCCGGGACGACGAGTGCTTGCCCTCGGTGTCACCGCTCGGCCATAAGCGATGCTCGTTCTGCCCGGCGGACCTGTCTCACATCAAGGTCGTTTGCGGCACGCACAAGGGAGCGCCGGCTGTCGCTACAGGCCAAGGCCGGTCGCGGCATTGTCCGTCCAGGCCTGCTGCACGCGCACGTAGCTGCCCAGCGTCGCCAGTGACCGGTGCCGGGTCTGGTGCGCGATCGCCCGCTCACTCGCGCCGCGCAGGTGCGCGTAGGTGACGAACCCGGCGCGGAGGAGCAATGATCAGAACCTGTGGATGGGCCTCGGCGAGGTGACGTGAACGGGCGCACCTTCCCGAGGATGATCCGAAACCCAAACAGTTCTGATCAGGACCGGCGTTACAGCGCTGGTTCCAGAACTCCTGACATGGTGAGTTGGATCTTGCGTGTCAGGGGTGGGGTTTGACGCTGTAGGCGATCTTCAGGTTGGTGCCGGGGTAGCGGGTGTGGGTGTCGGTGAGTTCGGCGCAGAGCGATGTCAGGGCTCGGCTGCGTCGGGGGGCGCTGGCTGGGTCGAGCCGGACGTGCAGGGTGTCGCCGATGATCTGTAGGTCGCCGGGCAGGGTGAACGCTTCGCGCAGTAGC
>JAABUJ010002123.1_pt1 | contig 25654 bp, 19 predicted proteins | sample 5559131 | NCBI WGS metagenome assembly JAABUJ01 (sample SAMN10711875, study PRJNA513366) | rock metagenome | isolation source: Antarctica rocks | place: Antarctica: Victoria Land, Mt New Zealand nord | collected 2016-01-07
GTGGCTTCCTGACCGCAATTGCCTTATTGCTGCTCGTCGGCGCGGCGGGCAAGTCCGCGCAGATTCCTCTCTACATTTGGTTACCCGACGCGATGGAAGGTCCGACCCCGGTCTCCGCGCTCATCCACGCCGCGACCATGGTGACCGCGGGCGTTTACCTGGTGGCACGCTGCCACGTTCTGTTCGACCGCTCGCCCCTGGCACTCGCGTTCATCGCCGCGATTGGCACCGCGACTGCCCTGCTGGCCGCGATCATCGCCGTGGTGCAGCACGACATCAAACGCGTGCTTGCTTATTCCACCATCTCGCAGCTGGGTTATATGTTTCTTGCCTGCGGAGTCGCCGCCTACTCGGCCGGAGTCTTCCATCTGGTCACGCATGCCTTCTTCAAGGCGCTGCTGTTTCTTGCCGCCGGGTCCGTGATCCACGCACTTTCGGGCGAGCAGGATATGCGCCTCATGGGCGGGCTGCGCACTAGGATTCCAATCACGTTCTGGACGATGTCTATGGGGGTCTTCGCCATTGCCGGCATTCCGCCATGGGCTGCATTCTTCTCGAAGGATGAGATCCTCTACCGAGCCTTTGTCTACCATGACAATCCGCTCGCGAAGCTGCTCTGGGCCGTCGGCCTCTTCACTGCCGGGCTGACCTCTTTTTACATGTTCCGCCTCTGGTTTAAAACCTTCTTCGGCCCCCCGCGCTGGGCAGAACAGGACTCACTGGCGCACCACGGAGCTCCGGTGCATGCGAGTTCCAGTTCTACCCCGACCTTTGAGGCAGAACACGATGACGGCCAGACCACACATCCACATGGTGTGCATGAGTCGCCCTGGATCATGCTGCTCCCGCTCGTCATCCTGGCCGTCCTCTCCATCAGCGGCGGGTGGATCGGCATTCCGCAGGCGCTTGGCGGCTCCAATCACTTCGAGCACTTTCTTGATCCCGTTTTCGCGCTCACGCCCAGACCGGAGAATGCGCTCAATGCTGACCAGGTCTCGCACTCGCTTGAACTCGTCCTGGCTGCGATTTCCGTCATCACCGCACTCGCGGGCTTCTTTTTGGCTTGGCTCTTGTATTTCAAGAAGCCCGGAACTGCCGCTGCTCTGGCGCGCCGCTTCAGCCCCGTTTACGCCTTGGTCGCCAACAAGTTCTACGTGGATGAGGTCTACCACGCAGTCTTCGTCACCGGCCTGCTCGGCTTCACGCGCCTTGTCCTGTACGGCATCGGCGACCGTATGGGAGTCGACGGCGCAGGCAAGTTCGCTTCCTGGATGGCACTCGACATGGGCGAAGCCACACGACGCATGCAGTCCGGGAACATCCGCTCGTACGCGGGATGGCTTGCCCTCGGCGCCTCGGTCGTCATGCTGGTCATGATCTTCGGCCGCGCACTCTGGATTCATTCGCTATGAACTTCGATCCCATCATCCTGACGCTCCTCCTCATCGTTCCGCTCGCGGGTGCGGTGCTGCTGGCCCTGTTGCCCGACCGGGGCAAGACCATGCAGTGGGGCGCGCTCGCGGTCACGCTCGTCACCTTCCTGGTGACTCTTCATCTGCCTCTCCACTATGCGGCCGCGACGCAAACGGGTAGTTTCCGCTTTGTGCAGGATGTTCCGTGGATCGCAGCACCCGCGATTCGCTACCATCTGGGCGTCGATGGGCTGGGAATGTGGCTGGTCGTTCTCACCGGATTCCTCGCTCCGCTGGGCGTGCTCGCCTCCTGGAACGCCATTAGTGAGCGCCGCAAAACCTTCTACGTGCTGTTCCTGCTCCAGCAGGTCGCGATGCTTGGCATCTTCGTCGCGCTTGACCTGTTCCTCTACTATGCGTTCTGGGAGCTCTCGCTCGTTCCCATGACGATCCTGATTGCCACCTTCGGACGCACAAAAAACCGCCGCAACGCAGCCATCCAATTCTTCCTTTACGCTTTCATTCCGTCCGCGCTCCTATTGGTTGGCATGCTCTGGCTCTACGCGAAGACCGGAACATTCGAGCTCCCACGTCTGGCAGCACTCGCCCAGGCCCACGCAATTCCGGGTCGCCCTGTAGCTCTCTGGCTCTGTTCGTTGTGTTTCCTGGTGGCATTCGCGGTGAAGGTTCCAGTCTTCCCACTGCATGGCTGGCTCAAAGACGCGATCTTCGAAGCGCCGACCGCCGCCGTCATGGTGCTGGCCGGCAAGACCGGCCTATACTCCATCCTCCGCTTCTCGTTTGCCATCTTCCCCGATCAGTCTCACTACATTGCTCCGCTGATGATTGCGCTCGGCGCGATTGGCATCGTCTACGGCGCCCTGATCGCCATCACGCGCCGTGACCTGAAGGAGCTCGCCGCCTACTCGACCCTGAGCCACCTTTCTTTCATCACCCTCGGCATCTTCACCTTCACCATCGCCGGGCTCGACGGTGGCATCTACCAAATACTCAACCACGGGATCTCCGGTGGCGCACTGTTCCTGCTGCTGGGCTTTCTGTATGAGCGTTACGGGACCTATGACACCCGCGAACTCGGCGGCCTGGCCGCCCGCCTGCCGTGGATGGTAACGCTATACGTCATCACCACGCTCTCTCTCGTCGGCCTGCCCATGCTCAATAGTTTCGTCGGCGAGTTCCTCATCCTCTCGGGCACAATGCAGTCCCCGCACCCGGCCTTCTGGACTGTCCTTGCCACCACCGGAGTCATCCTGTCCGCCGGTTATATGCTGCTCATGATCCAGCGCATCTTCTACGGTCACCTCGGCGTGACCAGCGACCACACGGCACCCTTCGATCTGAACGCGCGCGAACATACCGCCCTTTGGCCTCTCGTGGCCATGATGGTTGTGATGGGTCTAGCCTCTCCCTACTGGATGCGGACGCTCGACCGCAACGCGACCGCAATGGCTCAACTCAAGTCCGCCAGCCCGCAGGTCCTCACCCCACCTGCGCCAGACGACCTCACGCAAGTGAATGGATCGTTTGTCGATCCCGATCTGGCCAACGCTGCCCTGCGCAAGATCAACGCCGACCAGGGCAAGCCTACAGACCCTAACGCGCAGCCCGTGAAGGCCCCGGAAGGCAGGCGCTACTAATGGTTCAATCGACTCACACGAATCTTCTCGCCCTGCTGCCCGAGCTCATCCTCACCGTTGGCGGTGTCCTCATCATGCTGGCTGAGCCCATCCTCGCGCCGGGCAAATCCCGCAAACCTCTCGGCTGGCTTGCCATCATCCTCACCATCGCAGCCGGAGCGGCCAGCTGGTACCAACTTCGCCTCGGCACCCTCACTGCGTTTTCCGGCTCCATCCAGGTCGATGCTTTTTCTGTCTTCTTCCACCTCGTCATCGCTTCGGTTGTCCTTGTGACCCTGCTCAGTTCGCTGGACTACTTCGCCTCAAACACTACCTATGCGGGCGAGTTCTTCGCTCTCGTCCTCTTCGGTGCAGTCGGCATGATGCTGATGACCTCCTCGGTCGAGCTGCTCATGGTCTTCATCGGGCTTGAGATCTCGTCCATCTCCACCTATATCCTGGCCGGCTTTCGCAAGGGCAAAGCCGTCGGTTCAGAAGCGTCAATTAAGTACTTCCTGCTCGGCTCGTTTGCCACGGCCTTTTTCCTCTATGGCATCGCGTTGGCATTCGGCGCTACCGGCTCGACTTCTATTGCTGCAATCGCCGAAGTACTCCGCGGCGGGACCAACACTCCACATCTCGCCTTCCTCGCCCTTGCCATGATCATCATCGGCCTCGGCTTCAAGGTGTCGGCCGCGCCTTTCCACGTCTGGACGCCGGATGTCTACCAGGGCTCACCCGCACCCGTGGTTGGGCTGATGTCCACCGCACCCAAAGCCGCCGCCTTCGCCGTCCTGCTGCGGATCCTCTTCGTCGGCTTCGGACCCATGCAGCATCGCTGGGCTATCCTGCTCTGGGCCATTGCCGCCCTGTCGATGACAATTGGCAATCTCGGCGCGCTCAAGCAGCGCGATGTCAAGCGCATGCTTGCCTACTCCTCCATCGCGCACGCGGGGTACCTGCTAGCTGCTTTCACGGCCTTCCCACAATCGGCCATCGCTTCGGCCGCCTTCTACACCGCCGCTTACGCCACGATGAACGTCGGCGCATTCGCGGTGATTACTCAGCTCTCCGGCTATACGGAACACACACGCTCGATTGAGGACTTCACCGGAGCCGCCCTACGCCGCCCCTGGCTTGGCGCGTTAATGGCGTTGTTTCTGCTCTCGATGATTGGAATCCCCTTCACCGGCGGTTTCTTTGGCAAGTTCTACGTCTTCTCCGCTGCCATCCAGAGCGGCCATTGGCTGCTCGGCCTTGTGGGCCTGCTCAACTCCGGCCTGGCGTGTTTCTACTATCTGCGCCTCCTGGTCGCCATGTACGCCCGCCATCCACACCCGCAGGGCAATGACCGCGCCATTTCCACGACGGTCAGCTTGCCCGCCGCACTCGGCCTCGCCGCCTGCGGCCTGGCTACCCTTGCTCTCGGAGTCATACCCGGCCACATTATCAATCTGGCTAACCGCGGAGCCGGTGCGATCCTGAACCCCGTATCTGTCGCTGTAGCCGCCCCCGTCTCCGCACCCCCGGCGAGTTCCACGCGTTGAAGCTATACGCTCATCAAAGCAACGCGCACGCATGAAAGCTGAAGTTCTGTATATCGAAGGCTGCCCCAATCACCAACTCGCAGTCGACAATCTTCGACTTGTGGCTGAACAGCAGCACTGCTCAGTCCATATCGTGCAAATTGAGGTCCACACCGCTGAAGAAGCGCGTCAACTTGCGTTTCTCGGCTCTCCGTCCATCCGGATCGACGGTATCGATATCGAACCCGGCGCACGGAACGCCTCTGCTTTTGGTCTCGGCTGCCGCTCCTACCTCACGCCAGAAGGCAGGCGCGGTACACCCAGCATCGCAATGATTCGCGAAGGCCTGGTTGAAGCTCTCAATCGCTGACGCAACCCAGATACGTCTGCTGCAAACAAAAGATGGCCTCCGCAAACGCGGAGGCCATCTGAATTCAACCAACCCGATCAAACTAGGCGGTACGAATAAAGAGCAGCACGAACGTGAACAGGGTCAGGGATTCAATGAACGCAAGCCCTAGAATCAGGAACAGCTGAATGCCCGCGCGTGCGCCTGGATTGCGAGCCAACGCTTCAGAGGCCGAAGCAGTCGCACGTCCCTGACCGATTCCACAAAGACCGGCCGCAATGCCCATGCCGATACCCACAGCCAGCGGAGCATAAGAGTTGGCGACCGGTGCGGAACCCGTAGCAGCCTGCGCAAACATTGGCGAAGCGAAGCACATCGCTGCCAGTGCCATAAAGAAGTACTTTGAAATCTGAAGCATACGAGCGACCATCAGTGACTCCCTGCCCCCGTCAGAATGTTCGCCCGCAGTGGGTGGTTGGCGCTCACCGTACTGGCACCCTCACGCTGCATGGCGATTCGTACAGTCAGCCGAGAGGGGGCGCCCCGCAGCCGACAAACTGAAATTAGTGGTCGTGCGAAACAGCCAGCGACAGATAGACGGTCGCCAGAATCATGAAAAGGTAGGCCTGAATGATGGCAACGCCCAGGTGCAGGGACATGAACAGGAACGGAATGCCGATGGGGATGAGTGAGAAAAAGGCTAGCGTAACCATATCCCCGGCAAACATGTTGGCGTACAAACGGACAGTCAGCGACAAAATTCGGGCTAGGTGCGAAATAATCTCGATTGGCAGCATCAGCGGATACAGCCACCAGACCGGCCCTACAAACTGCTTGTAGTAGTTGAACTTGTGGACCCTAAGTCCATGAAAATGGTAGTAGAGGAACGTCGTCAGGGCGAATCCAAGCGGGACTACCGGGCTGGCTGTCGGCGACTGAAGACCCGGAACCAGCCCCATCAGATTCCCGAGCAGGATGAACAACAACAGAACGGTAAGGTAGGTTCCAAACCGTTCATAGCCATGCCCCATAATGCTTTCGCTTTGCTGGCCCACAAACTCGTGGGTCACCTCCGCGAGGTGCTGAACCGCACCCGGCTGCTCAACAGAAAGTGTCACCCGGACGATGACGAAGTAAACCAGCAGCACGGCGAAGACCAGCAGCTCCATCGCAAAGGCATTCGTAATCGGAGCACTGGAGTACGCCGGATGAACATGCACCAGCGCCAACATGCGGTCCACAGGACCAGCCAGATGGGCGTTCAGGAACTCAGTAAAAAGAAGCTGTATCGGCATAAAGTGTTCTGGTCAACGGGTTACCGCGTCCAGCGATTCAGCAGCCGGAGAGCCTGAATTGTGAGCGAAACAATGCCCAATCCAAGCCCGATTGCGAGCGCAAATGCAGATCCGTCGAGATACTTAAGACTAACATAGAGCACCGCGATGGTCAGGCCCACGCGAAGGAAGAATCCCACCAGCGTAAGCCCCATCGGACGCCTCGTTTTGCCGTGATCCATGCTCTCGTTGAACAGCGTAATCAGCCGCAGCCACTCCCACAACGAGGCCCCGGAAATCCCAGCGCCAATCAGCACCAATGCACCGCTCTGCCATCCACGTTTCCACGAGAATAGCGCCGTCACGATCATTGCGAGCCCTGCAAGAAGGCGCAGCGAACCCAGCATCGCTCCGCGCAGGTCCGCATCGGTCAAACCAGTCGAGGTATTCGCCGCATCGTCGGAGGTTGTGGGTTCCTGATGATGGATCATTAGTCGTCCCGCTTCATCGATCGCGCGGCATACGTAAAGACCTGCACAAACCCACCCGCAGCTCCCAGCAGCATTCCTAGGACAGCAATCCAGTGTTGATGAAAATGTCGGTCCAGCAGCGTCCCGACTAGCAGGCCGACGAAACAGCCCATGGGGATCGACAGCGCTAGCTGCACCATCGACTCACCTTTTGCCAGGTTGCCCAGCGGTCCAGGTTTGCGTTGCGGTTTTTTCGTTTCTTCGTTCATGCCGTCCTGATTACAGCACATGCATGGCAGCCCAGAAGACTGGCCCACCGCGTGGTCACTTCATTATCCCCTAACCTGATTCCATACCATCACGGTCGAGAGCGCGATCACAATCAGCGCAGTGGCCCAGGCGACAACGTTCAGGGCTCGTGAATTGGTCCACTTTCCCATCAGGTCATGTTTGTTAATGAGCTTCAACATGAACAGCAGCACCAGTGGCAGCAGGACACCGTTGAGCACCTGTGAAAGGATGGTGACCTTGATCATGGGAAAGTTCGGGATCAGCACCGTGGCCGCGCCAAGGCCGATCAGCAGTGTGTAGAACCAGTAGAAAAACTTAGCCTCATCGAAGCTTTTATCCAGACCACTTTCAAACCCCAGACCTTCGCAGACCGTGTAGGCCGTGGATAGAGGAAGGATGGAAGCGGCGAACAGCGACGCGTTAAACAGACCCGCCGCGAAGAGGAGGAAAGCAAAATCCCCGGCCAGCGGTTTCATTGCCAGGGCCGCTACGGACGCATCCGGGATGTCATGGATACCATGAGCAAACAACGTTGCCGCACAGGCGACTACGATGAACCACGCCACGACGTCAGTAAAGATTGAGCCAACGATGACATCCCAACGCGATGCCGAATACTCCTTCACCGTGATGCCCTTGTCCACGATCGATGATTGAAGGTAGAACTGCATCCAGGGCGCGATGGTTGTTCCGATCACCGCAACGGTCATGTAAACGTAGTTGCGATCCGCCCACATGCCTCGCGGTGGCAGGACCACCGTCTGGATCAGGGCCTGGTGCCAGTCAGGTTTTGAAAGCACACCGGCGATCACATAGGCGATGTAGAAAGCGCTCGCAATAAGAAATACCTTTTCAACCTTTTTGTAATCACCTTTGACCACGAGCGCCCACACAAGAACGGCGCAAATCGGCACGCTGACGTACTTGGAAATATGAAACAGGTTCAGCGACTCCGCGATGCCGGAAAATTCCGTGATCACGTTCGTGAAGTTGACGATAACCAGCAGCACCATGGTGATGAAGGTGACGCGCAGACCGAATTCCTCTCGGATCAGGTCGCTCAGGCCTTTACCTGTAACCGCGCCCATGCGCGAACACATCTCCTGCACCACGATCAGGGCCAGCGTTACCGGCAGCATCGTCCACAACAGGCGGTAGCCATAGACCGCGCCCGCCTGGGAGTAGGTAAAGATTCCGCCCGCGTCGTTATCGACATTGGCCGTGATGAACCCCGGTCCAAGGACAGCGAGAATCAGAAAGATACGAATACGCCAGCGACGCCACACAGAGGCCACTATGCTCCCCTCTGAACAGCGATTGAGCTGGCCGAGTGCTGTGCCGAGCGAATCGCCGCCAGGCGATCAACGATTAGTTGCATCTGGAGATCATTATGGTACCCATCGGAGACAGCTCTGCGCTGACCTGCGGCGGCAATGCGGTTGCGGCTGGCCTCGTCGGGCAGATAGCGCAGAATCTTCGTCAGCAGATCATCATAGGACTCAAAGAACACGGCCTCTTCTCCTTCGCGAAATTTCAGTTCGTGACCCTGAGACCGCTCAGCCATCAGGAACCCTCCGCACCCGGCAATCTCGAAACTCTTGTGCGTGTACTCGTCCTGATTGGATTTGGTAAGAAAGCTGAGGTTGATCTTCGAGCGCCAGATGGTCTCGCGATACTGCTCTCCGTAGAGTTCGTCGGAGAAATAGATGGCAGCATACGCGTCCGCGCTCAGCGCACGCGCCCACGCGCGCGGACGCCCGGAGATTACGACAGGAACCCCGTCGCGACTGAGGCGGCTCAGAATCTCGGCGCGATCATCGTACGGTGTGCCAATAAAGCTGACCTCACGCGTCCGTTCAGCATCAGTCATGGGCGTAGCAGAAGCAAAGTGAACGGTCGGCTCATACGCCGTTTGAATCTTGATCACATCTTGTGCGCCGCGCTGAAGGTAGTCTCCTACGCTGACGTCACGTTGCGTGACATGCAGGTCGAACAGAGGGATGCTTTTCATATACAGTCGCCAGCCGGGATCGCGTCGAGGTCCGAACGCATTGTCGATCATATAGCTCACCGTCCGGATCCCCAGCTCTCGCAACGTGTTCAGGGTGGACGGCTTGAGCAGCAGAACCTTGTCGGCCCAGAAGACATCCGGACGCTCCGCCTCTGCAAGGCGCAGAATGTCGCGATTCAGTCGGTCAGCGTGAGGTCCGGCAGCGATCCGGAAGGCTACCTTCGCGAGCAGCGGATTGCTAATCGTATACGCGTCGGGGTCCAGCTTGATCACCGTGTGGCCGAGTCGCTCCAGGGCCAGAGTCCGAAACAGGCTGGAGCTGCCGGGGGTCAGCACGCCGGCGTACAGAATCTTCATCTGCGGGTCCGCCCTTATTGATGTCGCAGCCACGCAATCACGTGCTCGGCTTGAATAACGCCGGCAAGGTGCCTGTTCTCATCAAGAACCGGAAGGCAGCGCAGATTGTATTTATCGAAGAGCTCAGCGACTTTACGTCCCCCTGCCCCTAACCCAGAGCTTACCATGTGGCCATCGTGCAACCCTGCCAAAGCGGTGTCACGCGAAGCCAGCATGATGCGTGCGAGCGGAATCACTCCTCTCAAGCAGCCTTCCGCATCGACCAAAAAGATGTCTGTGACAGACTCGACATCGCCATCGTAGCTGCCCAGAAGGTCCATTGCGTCGCCGACGGAACGTTCACAATCGATCGAGAGGAATTCTGTCGTCATCAACCCGGCAGCTGAGTCCTGCTCGTACTCGAGCAATTCCTCAACGTCGTGGCGCTCCTTTTCGCCCATCTCCTCGAGAATGGCGTCAGATCGTTCTTCGGTCAGCTTGGACAGTAAATCTGCGGCGGCGCCGGGATCCATCTCTTCAATAATTCCCGCAGCCCGCTCAGAACCCAGCGATTCAATCAACTGCCGCTGCGTTTTCAGCTCGACTTCTTCGAGCGTCTCCGCAGCCGTCTCTTCGTCCAGGCTTTCAAACAACGCTTGGCCCTCCGCCGGGGCAAGTTCTTCAAGAATGTCCGCGAGGTCCGACGGATGCATGCGCGAAAGTTGGTCCTGTTCGATCTTCAGGCGGACCCGGCGAGCCGGATCGCGGTCGATCGTATCCACGAAGTTCCACGGAATCATGTTCGAACGGAGCCTGCCCGCGACTCCTTCAACCGCTGCTGGCGGCAAACCCTTCAGCAACCTGCGCATAGCACCGCGGAAGCCGACCTCTACCTCGGCGATACGCAGCCGCAGCGGTGTGTTCGACCCAGGGTCTGGAGCCTCCCACACGAGATCCACGTCGTTGACCCGCACTACCTTATGTCCGTGCACGTCGATGATCTGCTGATCGAGCAGATCGCGCTCCAACATCAGGTAATGCTGCTCGTAATCCTGCTTTTCATCCTCTGCACCCGGTAGTAAGGTTGGATTTGCATGCTCTGCAATCTCAAGTGCGCCATTCGCTGAACGAATCAGCATGGACACTGGGATGAGGATTGGCCGGGCTTTACGGCTGCTGCTTACCTTGCGGATCACGAGCGCCTGAACAATCGAATCGTCGACCTGCGGAGCGACCGCAAACTCCTGGACATGCCCGTAGGGGACACCGCCGAGTGTCATGATCGGCCGACCCATAAGGGCGGAAACACTCGTCCTGTTGAATGCTGTGCTCATCGACTTAGACGTCCAGAACTCATCCTATCGCACGAAAAACTTCTACGCTGAAGCCACAAAGCCGCAAAGCCGCTACCCGAGAGCAACGGCTTTGGCAGAAGGTGAACCAGGTCTTATCTATCGGCTAAAGTCGACCTTGGGGGCTACACCGTTGTTCGCGTCGCCCTTGAAGTACTCATTGCGATAATGAAATCCAGCCATACCGGCCCAGATGCTGTTGGGAAACTGCTGCACATAAACGTTGTAGTCGCGCAGCGTGTTGTTATAACGTCCGCGCTGCACGGCAATGCGGTTCTCGGTGCCTGCGAGTTCGTCGGTCAGGCGGGTAAACTGCCCGTTCGCTTTCAGGTTTGGGTACGCTTCCTGCAACCGCAGCAACGGGCTGAGGGCCAGGTCCAGGTTAGAGTTCGCCTTGATGCTGCTGGCCCGGTCGGTCGCTGCCATCACGCCCGCACGTGCATTGGCTATATTGGTCAGCACCGTCTGTTCTTCAGCGACGTAACCCTTAACCGATGCAACCAGGTTGGGAATCAGGTCAAGCCGGCGCTGCTGCTCGATATCCACCTGGGCGTAACTCTGATCAACCGATTCGTTCTTTGCCACCAGGGTGTTCTTAGCACTGATGTAGCTGCCGAACACGAGGACAAGCACCAGAATGACAACACCCACCGCAGCTAGACCAAACCATGAACGCTTCATCCGTACCTATCCTCCACAACTTTGAATGCGCTCTCAAGCACGCTTGGGGTTGACTGTATCATTGCGCCTCGCGAATTGGATGCGGAAGCCGCCTCAAAAATCTCGCGAAGCTCCGCCGCCCCCTGAGCCTCCGCCGCCCACGCCGCCGCCACCCTCATCATCCCCGCCGCCTCCACCTCGTCCGCCCCCATTGAAGAACATACTCAGCAGGAACCATACCCACCCGATGTGTCCGGTGCGGATGAGTATGAACAAAAGCACCAGCACACCCACTCCGAGCACAATCTGGCCGACTCCAAATTGCGCGGGCTCGGGCTGCTGGCGGGGGTGGCGAACGATGGGTTGCAGGGTTACGCCGGCATCGGTTGCGATGATCTGGCCCAGTTGCTGCACTCCGGTGAGTGCGGCTTGGTCGAAGTCACCCTGACGAGCAAACGGTTTTACCTGGTCCAGGATGGCGCCGACTTTAGCATCGTTCAGAATGCCTTCGAGACCGTAGCCAATCTCCATACGCAGACCGTGGGGATTCATGACAATCAAAAAGATCACACTGCGGTCTTGCCCTGCTTTGCCCAGCTTCCACTTCTCTTCAAGTTTCGCGGTGAAGTCTTCGATGCTCTGCCCGTCTTCCAGCTGTTTGATCGTGATGATCGCAATTTCAGCGTTCGCTTGACGATGCACCGCCAGGCACAGATCTTCTATCTGCTGCGCGCCGTTCGGACTGAGAACATGCGCGAAGTCATTGACGTACCGCGTAGGTATGGGAAGTGTGGCAACCTTCTCCGCCGCCGCCCAGCCAGCGGGAACGAACAGCAGCAGCACCAGCAGCCAACGCGGAAGAGCACGGGTCATCTCGGTTCGAGTCTACGCCACGCCTCGTCCCAGGAAGCCAAAGCGGACACAAAGTTCGCAAACGAAAGCCCGCAACCGTTGCAAAGAAAAACGTTTGCGGCGGTTGCGGGCAGTTCAGAACGCATACTTGTAACGTATTTGAGACGCCAGATTATTTGCCGGATTCGCCAGACTGGCCCGCCTGGTCAGACTTATCGTGAGAAGAGGCCAGCTTATGCGACATCGCGAGATGGCGCATGATGACCTGATCTCCCTGCTTGACCGCGTCGCGCAGGTCCTCGTTCTTGGTAGATGACATCTCTTTGCGGAACTCGGCGTTGTCCTTGGTGTGGTCCTTCACCATCAACGTGGTGTATTCGGAATCGAATCGCTGGCCGGAGAGTCCGTTCAGGCGGTCGCAGAGGGCCTGGTCCTTAGGGCTGAGAGTGTCAGACATCTGCACACCAGCCTTTTCCAGGAAGGGCTTCATCATGTCATTCAGTTGGGTATGGTCCTGAACCATGGTGTTGCCAAAGTCCTTCACCGCTTGCGTGCCGCCTTTTTCCGCCGCAAGGTGGCCCAACTTGATCTCAGCCATGTTGCCCATGGCCGCTTCCTTCAGGAAGTGCTTGTCCATGGCGGAAAAGTTGTTGGTTTCAGGAGCGTTGTGATCACGGTAGCCCACCGGGTTTCGGCCCTTCACTCCCGCTTCAGTTTTATCCTGCGCTAGCGCCGACGAAAGCACATACGATGCACTCGAATGGGCTGGCTGGAACTGGGCAAGCATCGCTGCCGGCAACAATGCCATCGCAGCGCCGATCAATAGGGTTGGAACAGATTTCATCTTCATTGCAAGACTCCTCATCTCTGGTTGAGGCGGTGGCCGATCAGATTCTTCTGAAGCTGCCGCCGCGCGAACGGGTGTTCGCCGTACCTATGGTTTGGTGTCGCCCGAGCGACCGGGGTTGCCTTTTCTCCGCGTATCCTGTTGTCTGGAGCCCCAGACGCGCGTATGTCAGAGATCGAATCTTCCAGACAACCCTCAGCCGCACCCACAGCCCGCCGCGAGCCTAAGACCATTGCTCTCCACGGGCACACGCTCACCGACGACTATGCGTGGATGCGTGACAAAGAATCTCCCGAAGTGCTCGCCTACCTCCAAGCCGAAAATGCCTACACCGCCGATGCCATGGCCGAGACGACCGACTTGCAGGCGAAGCTCTATGGCGAGATGCTCTCGCACATCAAGGAGACCGACGAGAGCGTTCTATACCCGGACCATGGCTGGTTTTATCAGACTCGTACCGTCGAAGGCAGCGAGTACCCGATCCACTGCCGCCGCAGGGGATCCACGCTCACCGAAGCACTGGAAGCCCCGGAAGAGATTCTCCTCGACGTAAACCAGCTCGCCGTGGGCCAGGCCTTCATGGCCGTGGGCGGCATCAGCGTCAGCCCCGACGCAAGGCTGTTAGCCTTCTCGACTGACAACACCGGCTTTCGCCAGTACACCCTGCACGTGCGCGACTTAACTACCGGCGAAGACCTCCCCGACACCGCCGCGCGTGTAGGCTCCTTCACCTGGGCCGCCGACTCCGCCACCCTCTTCTACACCACAGAAGACGAGCAGACCAAGCGCCAGGACCGCCTCTTCCGTCACCTCATCGGTCAAGACCACACTGCCGATCCGCAGGTCTTCCACGAGCCCGACGAGCGCTTCAACATCGGCATCGGCCGTACCCGCGACCGCAAGTATCTCCTGCTCGAAGCCGGAAGTCACACCTCCACCGAATGCCGCTTCCTGCCCGCTGAAAACCCCATGGGCGAATTCACGTTAGTAGCTCCGCGCAAGGAAGACGAGGAGTACTACCTCGATCATCGCGAAGGAGTCTTCTACATCCGCACCAACGACCTCACCCGAACTTTCCGGCTCGTCACCGCACCCGTCGTCAATCCAGGCCGTGAGCACTGGCGCGAGCTCTATCGCAGCAAGCAGAATCTGCCGCTCGAAGATTTCGACCTTTTTCATGATTTCTGCGTTCTCTCGGAACGTCGTGCGGGCCTTCCGACCTTGACCCTCTACAACTTCAGGCCGAAGGGCGATCTCGATGAGTTTCGCGAGATCGTATTCCCGGAGCCTACGTATACGGCTGGCGCCCATGTCAATCGCGAGTTTGAATCAACACGTTTCCGCTACAGCTACACCTCCCTCGTCGCGCCGCCTTCGGTCTACGAGTACGACACGACGCTGGGCACAGCTACGCTGCTGAAGCAACAGGAAGTGCCCGGCGGATTCGACACGTCCAACTATGCTTCCGAGCGGCTCTGGGTGGAAGCGTCCGATAGTGCAATGATCCCGGTCTCGCTTGTCTACCGGCGTGATCGCTTTCGCGCAGGCCGCGACACGCCTCTCTACGTCTACGGCTATGGCTCGTATGGATATGCGCTGCCGGTCGGATTCAGCCCCACGCGCCTGAGCCTGCTCGACCGAGGAATCGTTCTTGCATACGCACACATGCGCGGCGGTGGAGAGCTTGGCCAGCCATGGCACGATGCAGGCAAGATGCAGCTTAAGACGAAAACCTTTACCGATTTCATCAGCGTCGTCGAAGCATTGGTAAAGCAGGGCTATGGAGGAGCCAATCGCGTGGCTATCGAGGGTGGCAGCGCAGGCGGTCTGCTGATGGGCGCAGTAGTCAATATGCGGCCGGATCTTTTTCGCGTGGTGCTTTCGCACGTCCCATTTGTCGACGTAATTAACACCATGCTCGACGCTACCCTGCCGCTGACCGTGGCGGAGTACGAGGAGTGGGGCAATCCAAACGAACCTGAAGCCTTCGCCTGCATGCTGGGCTACTCTCCGTACGACAATCTCAAGCCAGACGCTTACCCCGCGATGCTCGTCAAAACCAGCCTCAATGATTCCCAGGTCATGTATTGGGAGCCTGCGAAATATGTGGCGAAGCTACGCACATTGAAGCGGAATAAGGCACCGCTCCTGCTGCATATCAACATGGAAGCCGGGCATGGCGGAGCCTCAGGCCGTTACGACTACTTGAAGGAGATCGCCTTCGACTATGCATTCCTGCTGCGCGAGCTGAACGTCGCTCCATAAGCGGCACCTACTCGCTACGGACCCAGGTCAGACAGCGACGGAGTCGCTCTCGCCCGGTGCAAGAAACAGGTTGTCTTCAACTCCATGCTGGCGGTTGTAGAGATCGAAGTATCGTCCACCGAGTTCATAAAGAGACGTGTGCGTTCCGCGTTCGACAATGTTGCCCTGCTCGATCACCAGAATCTGACTAGCACGGCGAATCGTCGAAAGGCGGTGCGCGATCACAAACGTGGTGCGCCCCTTCATCAGGTGATTCAGCCCGGCCTGAATCATGGCTTCCGACTCTGAATCAAGCGAGCTTGTCGCTTCATCGAGGATCAGTATGCGCGGGTCAGCAAGGATCGCGCGCGCAATCGAGATGCGCTGCCGCTGTCCACCGGAAAGCTTCACGCCGCGTTCCCCGACGATCGTCTCGTAGCCTTCCCGGAAACGATCGGCGAACTCGTCCACGCGTGCGATGCGGCACGCCTCCTTCCACTGCTCTTCGGTCGCGTCTGGACGCGAAAAAAGTACATTCTCACGGATGCTTCCATCGAACAGAAACGTCTCCTGCAACACCACGCCGAGCTGGCTGCGATAGCTACTGAGCTGAATCGTGGAAAGGTCGATTTCGTCTACCAGAATGCTTCCTCCTGTGACGTTATGAAAGCCGCAGATGAGTGAGATGATGGTGGATTTGCCCGATCCGCTCGACCCTACCAGTGCAGTCGCAGTTCCCGGCTTCGAATCGAAGGAGATGCCGTGCAGAACAGGCTTATCCTTCTCGTATTCAAACGTGACCGCATCGAAGCGTACGTCGCCGTTCAACGTGCCGACTGTAATTTTCCGGCGCGGATCAGCGTCTTCTTCCTTCTCATTCAGGATTTCAGCCGTACGGTCCAGCCCTGCAAGTGCTTCAGTAAGCTGTGTTCCAATGCCTACTAGCTGAGCGATCGGCCCCACCATGAACGCCAGAAAAGCGACGTACGTGACATACCCGCCAGTTGTAAGGTGCCCATCCACAACCTGTTTCGAGCCCAGGTACATGATGCACGCGCTGACCACACCCAGCACCATGGTCGAGGCCAGCGACATCAGCGACTGCGCAGTCAACGACGAGATCACGTTATCGAGCAGCCGCTTGACTCCAGAAGCAAAGACCTGCGCTTCGCTTTCTTCAGCGTGGTAGCCCTTGATCACCCGCACACCGCCAAGCGACTCCGTCAGCCTTCCGGTCACTTCGGAATTAATGTTGGATCGTTCCCGAAAGATAGGCCGAATGGTCTGGAATGCCTTTTTGATGATGAACGCAAAGATCAGCAGAATGGCGAAGGTCAGCACCGTCATCTTCACGCTGAGCGACAACAGATAACAAAACGCGAAGATTGCCGTGAGCAGCCCACCAAAGAAGTCCACGACGCCCGTACCGATTAAGTTGCGCACACCTTCCACGTCAGTCATGATTCGAGCTACCAGGGTGCCCGTGCGATTTTCGTCAAAAAATCCAACCGACAGCCGCCCAATGTGTGATTGCACCTGCATCCGCAAATCCGTAATCAGCCGCTGTCCTGCTTTGGACAACAACTGCGTCAAGGCATAAGAGGTAAGCCCCTGCAAGATCGTAGCGGCCAGCACCACGCCTACCAGCAAAGGCAGGAATTGAACCTGCTTCTTGCCGATGATATTGTCGATCAGATATTTTGTAGAGGCTGGCAGAACGAGGCCGCTCGCACGATTGACGATCATCAGCAGGAAGCTGAACGCCAGCAGCATGCGCCTTGGCTTTACCAGCTTCCAAACTTCGGGTAGAACCTTCTTGAGCTTGGGCTTCGGCCGATTTGCAGACAACTCTGCCGTGGTGGCGCGACCGATTCCTCGCGACGGCCTGTCTCCGCTCGGTACTCCGCCCGAGGAACTGAATGGTCTTGCCATGTAAGCCTTATCGGTTTTGCAGTTGGAGCTTCAAGATTAGGCCAGACGCGAGCGGCGCGCTGCGATAAACGAACGCACGCAGAACGCAACAAAAATGGCGCAGAACAGACAGGTGAGGGCTTTCTCTTCCACCGCAACCGGGTGGGGATACGCGACACCTCGCGCCAATTGAGTCACCTCCCACGCAGACTTGATCGTAGCCAGCGCGCCCAGCAGGCCGACTGTGACCGCAATGTGCATCCAGAGCATGCGGCGCTTCGCATCTTCAGTGTTCGCCAGTACGCCGGAGAGAAGCAGAATTGCACCGATTGCCGATGGAATCAGAGCTGTTGGATGTGCACTGCCGGTCAGCACGAATCCGCCGACTCCAATCAGAACCAGCAGAACGCCAAACGCCATTGTCAACTTCGCCATGCTTACTCCCAATCACTTGCGCTTGCAAAAATGAACTGTGAGGCCACCTTTAGAATACGCGACGGACCGCGCCACATCAGCGCTGCTACTGGCCATCGGCGGCTGCGATCATCGCGGCAGCTACCTGCGCCGGATCCCACTCGTTGCTCGGATACCAGGCAAGGATACGTCCGTCCGTACCGATCATCACGGTGGAAAGTGAATGCGTCAGTTTGGCCGGGTCTGACCCATTCACGCCCACATCAAAATACTGTTGCACCTTCGGAAGATCTGCTATCGACGGAGCGGCGAACGTCCAATGACTGAAGTCTTCCTGGGTAAACCGGCCTGTATGCGCTCCACCGTAGCTCCGCAGCACCTGCGGTGTGTCGTACCGGGGATCGAAGCTGATACTGAGCAGGTGGGTCCGCTTGTAAGCGTCAGGCTGTTGAGCCAGCAGCGTGTCCACCTTCTCGAAGTTATTGCTCATGCGGACACAATAATCCGGCAGCGGGCACCGCGTGTAGATAAACGTGAGCAGAAGCACTTTGCCGCGGAACTGGGCCAGATGCACGATTCTCCCACTCTGATCGAGCAGTTTGAAATCCGGAACCGCATCACCCGCTTTGGGGACATGATATTGAACTGCCGGAATCTGATTCGGATTTGATTGAGCGATTACGTCAATCTGGTCCAGAAGAATCTGCTCACTGCCGGCTGCATCCTTGGTGACCGTCACCTGTGCGGTGATCACATCGCCGGGATGCAACTCGCTGATCACCTCCGGCTGGACTAGCCGGTAAGGCATGGTCATCGCTGGCATGAACCCGGGGATTTCCTGATGAGCAACCGCGACCCTTCCGCTGGCCGTGTCCACACCTATTACGCGCCCCCGCAGAGTGTAGCTTTTGTTTGCTGGAGTCCCTGCCACGCCAGACTCGGCATTCGGTCGCTGTGTGTTGCAGGCCATAAACGGACTCAGCGCCAAAGCCAGCAGAAAGATCGCTGCATGAGGTCTCATCCTTCCATGGTACTAAGCTCCACATAACGGAAGCTCTGAACGTCGAATTTGCCTTCATTCCACGGCGGATGCTTCGACACGGGAAACGGGCGATCTCTCGCCGCGGCTCTGCGCCTACATCTGCCAGGAGTTATAAAGGAGAGATGGCCCTGGATCCGTACGTCGAGGCGCAGCCGCAATTGCCGACAGAGGTTGGAGACGCTCTCGCTCGCGGGTCCACCGTCCTGACTGCAAACCAGCGGGCTGCCCACACGCTTCGGCAGGCATTCGACCGTAGCGCATACCGGGCCGGGCGAACACTCTGGACCTCCCCGCCCATTTTTGCTCTCAACACATGGCTGGGTAGCCTGTGGACACAATTGCTGATGGCAGGCGCCGAGGATCGTTTCCTGCTCAACCGCAGCCAAGAGCAGATGCTTTGGCGCTCGATCATTGCCAAGGACCCCGACGTGACTGGGCTGCAATCGTTGGACAACCTCGCTGACCTTGCCGCCGAAGCGTGGCGTGTGGTCGCCGTTCACGAGGGTCGTGCACAGCTTGAGCGCTTTGCCGGCAGCCCGGACACGCAGGCCTTCGTTCGTTGGGCTGACGAGTTCGAGCGTCACTGTCAGCGAAAGCGTTATCTGCCAGAGGCTGCCCTGCCCTCCGCGTTGGCTGCCGCTCTGCGCAAAGGAACGCTGCATCTGCCCGCTGGCGGCTTAACCCTGGTCGATTTCCTCGAGCAACCACCCGCGCATGCGCATTTGTTTGCCGAACTCGAACAACTCGGCTATCAGGTCACCTGGCATTCCACAGCTTTAACTCATAATGAAAAGTATCTCTTTGTCGCCGAGGATGACTCGCGTGAACTCGAGCAAGCTGCGCTTTGGCTGCAGCGGGAGCACCGCAGCGATCCGGCAGCCCGGCTGGCGCTTGTCGTGGCGCACTTGAAAGGGCAACGTGCGCGGATTGAACGTGCTCTGGCGCATGTTTTTCCAGTGCACCCACAAAGTCCGCACGCTACGGTGCCATATGAGTTCTCACTAGGACAACCGTTGTCAGAGACCGCGCCCGCGGTCTGCGCGCTCACATTGCTCAGCTGGTTGCTAGGTCCAGTCTCTGTAAAGGCCATCAGTTCCCTTCTCGTTTCTCCTTTCTTCGGTGGCTCCAGCACGTCTCTCTCTCATGCCGCCGCCGAGTTTGACGCGTTCGAGTTGCGCGCTGCAAAGCTGCTGCGCCCTGAATTCACGCTATCCGCGTTTCTTCGATTGCTGGAACGGTCCTCTCGGCGCGAGCGCCTGCTTCCCTTGCTGAAGTGCATCGCAAGTGTCGTCCGCTTGAATGTGGATTCAGATGCTCAAAAGGGATATGCATTCTGGGCCGATCAGTTCCGCGCCGTGCTGTCTGCCTTTAGCTGGACGGCTGCGGTCGAGCGCGACTCTACCAGCCATCAGGCACAACAAAGCTGGGAAAGCGCGTTGGATGAGCTCTCCACACTCGACTTCGAAAGCGCAAAAGTTGACGCTGCCACTGCTCTCGATGCACTCACACGCATTGCATCCAACAAAACCTTTGCTCGTGAATCTACGTCTGCAGCCATTCAGATTGTCGGGCCGCTTGAGCTTGGCGGTACCCCATTCGACGGCATCTGGTTTCTTGCAGCCGATGATATGGCGTGGCCTGTCGTCGCGTCTCCGAATCCTCTGCTGCCGCGCGCCTTGCAGACGTTCCTCGGAGCGCCCGGAGCCGATGCTGAACGGGATGCCACATTTGGGTTAGCGCTGACCGACACCATAGCTCACTCTGCGGCGCGCGTCGTGTTCAGTTATGCAGTTCACGGCGAAGATCAGATGCGGCGCCCCTCACCCATGCTTGCCGCGTTGCAACTCGATCCTTTCACGCCTGAGGAGGAGCAGCCGAATGCACCCTTGCGCCTGGAAAGCGTGGAGGATTGCGAGCCACTGCCCCAACTACCTGAAGGTGTTCTGCGTGGTGGCGCGCGCATCCTCGAGCTTCAGGCGGCTTGCGCGTTTCGCGCTTTCGCGGAACTTCGGCTGAATGCCTCACAGCCGGAAGATTTGCAGCACGGCTTCGACGCGCGGGAAAGCGGAAGCATCATCCATGCGGTAATGCAGAAGTTCTGGGCTACCGTCCGCACGCAGGATGCCCTGCGAACAATGTCAGAGACCGAACGTGCCGGAGTGCTGAAAACATGCATAGAGCAGGCGCTGGAACGCGCAATGCGATCCTCGCAAAGCAGCTGGGAGCGAGCTTACCTTCTTGTCCAACAGGACCGCCTCATGCACCTGCTCGAGCGTTGGCTCTCTGTTGAGCTCGAACGTCCTCCATTCACGGTCGTTGGTCTGGAAGAGCTGCTGGCCGATGTGTCCATCGGACCGTTGCGCCTCAAGCTCCGCGTGGATCGCATCGATGAAACTGAAGGTGGTCCGCTGATCATCGATTACAAAACAGGTGTAGCAAGTTACAAGGATTGGTTTGGAGACAGGCCGGGTTCTCCGCAGCTTCCACTCTATGGTGTACTGGCCGAGCCGGAACATCTTGGCGGCCTGGCGTTTGCCATGCTCCGCGCGGGTAAGGGTATGACGCTCGAAGGAGTGGCCGAAGAAGCAGATGTTCTAGCGAAGTCAAAGCCGTTCGCCGCATCCTCCATGGCAGAGCAGGTCCAGGCCTGGAAGACTGTACTCGAAACGCATGCGCAAAACTTTGCCGACGGTAGAACAGATGTTCAGCCGAAGGATTTTCCTTCGACGTGTCAGTTCTGTGCACAGCGCCTGCTCTGCCGGCTGGATACCGCCGCGCTGAACGACGATAGGGAAGATACAGGCGAGAACGTATTCGCTGAGTTCGACTTCAATGGCTGACATTCTTCCGTTTCCCGGAATTATCAAGGCCGCGCCGATGAGCACGACGCCTCCGGATGCCTTAGCGCGCGAACAGGCGTTAGATGTTCGAAACTCATGGCTCGTGGCAGCGCCTGCCGGCTCCGGCAAAACCGGGCTCATGATTCAGCGTTACCTCAAGCTTCTGGCAGATGAGAGCGTCGAAGACCCCAGCCAGGTGCTTGCCGTAACGTTCACGCGCAAAGCCACGTTCGAGCTGCGCGACCGCGTGATGGCTCAACTACAAGGAGCGTTCGAGGGAGCTGAGGCTACAGGATTTGACGCCGTCACTAGACCGCTTGCGTTGGCGGTGCTCGCGCGCGACCGCCAACGCAATTGGAAGCTGCTCGAACAGCCGCGCACCTTGAACATCAGGACGATCGATTCTGTGTGTTCTGAGATAGCCGGCTCTCTGCCTCTGCTTAGCCGCAGTGGCGGCGCACTGTCCCCTGCCAACGATGCAGGTCGACTCTATGCCGAAGCTGCGGCGCGTACTACGTCCCTGCTCGGTGGCAGCGACACGCAATTGCACGAAGCCTTGCGCCTGGTGCTGCTGCATCGGGATGGAAATCTACGTGAGTGTGAAAATCTAATCGCAAGCATGCTCGCCTTCCGCGATCAATGGGGAGAGCTGGTTCCACTCGCGAGCCCTGAACTCGATGATGAATTCCTGGATGCGGTGGTCTTGCCCAAGCTCGAGCGGGCACTCGAGCTTGCGATCTGCTCAGCCCTCACACGCGTCACGCGCGCGCTTCCATCGGATTTCCTCGCCGACCTTTGCGCTCTGGCCAGCGAGATGGGGCACCTCGAAGACTATGGCAACGATCCATCCCCACTCGCAGTGTGCGCGGGCAATGCGTCGTCACCTGAAGAGAAAGCAGCACACCTGGGCCACTGGAGAGCATTGATTCACCTCTTGCTGACCCAGGAAGGGAGTTTTCGCAAACCAGCAGGCCTGAAAACAAACACACTGAAGATGATGGTCGGCCCGAATCACAAGAAGCAGCTAGGTGAATTGATCGAACGTGTGCGCGAGGATGAAGCTCTACGAATATGTCTGTGCGCCGTGCGCGATCTCCCTCCGGCGCACTATCCTGAAAATCAGTGGCCCGTCGCTAAAGCGCTCTTCCGCATCCTGGCCCGCGCGCTGGTGGAACTGCAAATCGTTTTCTCCGAGCATGGAGAGTGTGACTTTGCTGAAGTGGGCCTGCTAGCCCGTTCAGCCCTGCGCCATCAAGGCGCGCTTGAGGCTTTGAAGCTGACCAACGGCCATGCGTTGCAGCATCTGCTGGTAGATGAGATGCAGGACACCTCCTCCAGCCAATATGAGCTCATCGAGCTGCTCACGCAGAACTGGGACGGTCACGGACAGACTGTCTTTTTGGTTGGCGATCCCAAGCAATCCATTTATCTCTTTCGCCAAGCTCGTGTGGAACGGTTCGTGCGCTCTATGCAGCAGGAAAAGCTTGGCGATTTGCACCTGAGCGTGCTCCACCTTACAGCAAACTTCCGTTCGCAGGCAAAGCTCGTAGCAAATTTCAACGAGGACTTTACCTTGATTTTCCCTTCAACTGCTGATCCACTTCATCCGGAACGCGTCACCTATCAATCCGCCGCTGCGGTGCTTCCGCCTACCTCGTCGGCTGCACGCATCTGGCATGCGGCCGTGGTGCCGTACACCGCCGATAACGACAGAAAACGAGAGCAATGTGTCAGCCAGCGCCAGATCTTTGCTTCAGAGATTCGCCAGATTACGGAATCATGGCGCGCAGCGCAGTCCGGCAAAAAACAGCCGAGCATGGCGGTGCTCGTTCGCAGCAGATCGCATCTGTTCGAAATTGTTCAAGCTTTCAAGACGTCATCCGGGCAGGCGGCTGTTCCTTATCGCGCCGTTGAGATTGAATCGCTCGCCCAACGTCAGGAGGTATTGGATCTGCTTGCGCTGACCCGAGCTTTGGCGCACCCTGCTGATCGCGTCGCGTGGCTTGCTCTCCTGCGTTCTCCATTGTGCGGCCTGACGCTTGCCGATCTCCATCGCCTGACGGGCGCGGACGATCCGAACTTCAGTGAGAGCACGATTCTCGATCTGCTCGAAGCACGTGGTGATCTGTTGTCAGAGGACGGCATCAAGCGGCTTCAGCCGTTCTGGTCGGTCATTCGGTCAGTGCTGGCCGAGCGCGGCAGACTGCGATTGTCACAGTGGATCGACAAAACATTTCGTGCCTTCAACGGTTTCGAATTCGCAGATACCGAAGCACAAACCAACATCAGCCAGTTTCTCAATCTACTTGACGAATTGGAAGAACCCGGTGGAACGATCCAGACAGCGCAACTACAGACCAGGCTAAATACCCTGTATGCCGCGCCATCCGTGCATCCAGGCGCAGTCGATTTGATAACCATCCATGGAGCCAAGGGTCTGGAGTGGGATATTGTTTTTGTGCCGTCGCTTGAGCGTATAGGCCAGAGCTCACGCGGCCGTCTGCTCACATGGCTGGAACTGGATGGCGATCCAGACCATGCCGACTCCTCCATTGCGCACGGCATTCTTGCACCGATCCAAAGCAAAGGTGCTGAGAGTGAGGCACTCAATCGGTGGATGCGCAGTATAGAGTCTGAACGGGAGGCCGCGGAACATAAACGGCTCTTTTACGTCGTCTGCACCCGCGCGCGAGAGGAACTGCATCTCTTCGGAGCGATACAGCGATCCAAGGAGGGCGAGCTGAAACCTGCTGCAACCAGCCTGCTTGGCTGCGCTTGGCCAGCTGCGGAAGATGCATTTTACGCGGTCATTGAAACCACGGCTGCCGGATCTGTGCTCCCAGCCCAGGGCGGAATTCTCGATCAACTTGCCGCTAAACACGCAGCTGATTCATTGCCGACGAAGCACAAGCTGGATCGTATTCCGCTCGCCAACTTACCCTCCGAACCTTACGTTCCAGATTCGCACATCGTCACTACAACCTATTCGCGTCCTGAAGGGTCGTTCGCCGCGCGTTCGTTTGGGAACACGGTGCATGCCTTTCTTGAGGAATGCGCGAAACGCCTGCGCGACGGTGCACCCGCCGCCAGCCTGGTGCAAGAGCTGCCACGTTGGCGCACTCGAATCGCAAACGTGATTCGTGCGAACGGATTGCCAGCCTCTGACGTGGAGCGCTCTACGTCACGCGTGGTCGGGGCATTGCACGGCACGCTTACAGACCCGCATGGACTTTGGATTTTGCAGCCGCACCCAATGGCCGTCTCAGAGGCCGCGCTGGTCTCCTGGCGCGATCAGCGTGTCAGCCTGCGAATGGATCGTAGTTTTCTGGCCGGCGCGGAACCACTCACATCTGACACAACCCATCTTTGGATCGTGGATTACAAAACCTCCACCCACGGCAGCGGAGAGCTCGACACGTTCCTGGCCCACCAACGCTCCTTGTCCGAAGCGCAACTGGAGTTTTACGCCAGCCACTTGAAACAGGAATACAAGGCAGTTCGTCTCGCCATCTACTATCCGCTTCTATCTCGATTGGATTGGTGGATTCCGCAGGGAGATTAGCCACTCGGTGGAGCGCATTTTGATCCGTTCAAGCAGAATTCTTCCGCCTGCACGATCAAAATCAGCAATCGAGCCTGATTCCCTTCTGGATTCTTAGACGACGGTGCTACCGTGCCGAACGTCTGCGCCACGCACCCAAAAGATCACGTCTTCGGCGATGTTCGTTGCGTGGTCGCCCACACGCTCAAGGTTGCGGCAGATGATCAGCGCACCCAAAGCCTGCGGTGCCAACGCCGGGCTGTTGCGGATCAACGCGCTCAGAGTTGAGAACGCAGTGTCGTTCAACTCGTCTACCTGATCGTCCAGCTTCAGCACTGCACTCGCCGCATCGGCATCCGCTTCGATGAACGATTGCAGCGACTGCCGAACCATGGCGGACGCGAGTGCCGCGAGCCGCGGAATATCCACTGGTAGATCGATGTTCGCGTATGCACTCATCTCACGCACTCGCACGGCGATATTCACAGCCTGATCGCCCACTCGCTCCAGATCGGCATTAATGCGGATCACAGCGAGGATAAAACGCAGATCAACCGCCATCGGCTGCTCCATTGCAAGCAGGTCAAGCGCGATCTGATCGATCTCGCGCTCCAGACGATTGATAGCGGGTTCGTTTCGGAACAC
>JAABUJ010002124.1_pt1 | contig 25634 bp, 21 predicted proteins | sample 5559131 | NCBI WGS metagenome assembly JAABUJ01 (sample SAMN10711875, study PRJNA513366) | rock metagenome | isolation source: Antarctica rocks | place: Antarctica: Victoria Land, Mt New Zealand nord | collected 2016-01-07
CGGCAAACGAACCGTGCTCAGCTACATCTTCAGCCGAGCCCTCCCCGTCGCAATGGACGGTATGCGCGAACCTTGAGGGGGGCCGTTCAGGATTCCGACTCTTCGCGTTTCAGGAGCGCCTCGTCGATCTGGACGAGCAGGTTCGGGAAATCGACCGGCTTGGCATGGTAGTCGTCGCATCCCGCGGCTAGGGCCTTCGCGCGGTCGCCGGCCATCGCGTGCGCTGTCAGCGCGATGACCGGGATCGGGTCATGTGCGGCATCGGCGTGCAAGGTGCGGGCGACGGTCCAGCCGTCCATGATCGGCAGGTCCATGTCCAGCAGCACGACATCCGGCTGCTCGGCGCCTACCTGGTCGAGGGCATGTTGGCCGTCATGGGCGAGGACGACCTCGAAACCGTGGCGGCGGAGCCGGCGGGACAGGAAGTCCCAAAGCTCCTCGTGATCTTCAACCAGTAGAATCTTCGTCACGCAGCCCTGCTCCCGCTATGCTGGCCTCAGCGTCCGATGTAGTGGCCACGCGGGCCGGACGCCACCTTCCGTGTTTCACGCCATCTTCCGTGTCTCACGTGGGAACACCACTATCGGTTGCCCATCAGGAAAAATCCGATGCCAGCGCCCGATCCCGACCAGCCCGAAGCGGACGTGCAGCCAGCTTCCACCGTGCCGGCGCGCGCCGGCCTGTCGGCCTTGAACGCCGGGGCGGTCGTCGTCGCCGCGCTGTACTTCGGACGCGAGCTGTTCGTGCCGCTCGTGCTCGCGGCGCTGCTCGCCTTCGTGCTGGCGCCCGCCGTCACGCTGCTGCAGCGCGCCCGCCTCGGCAAGGCGCCCGCCGTCCTGATCGCCGTCGCACTCGCATTCGTCGTCATCTCGGGCATCGGGCTGGTCGTCGGCCGCCAGGCGACGATGCTGGCAGCGAGCCTGCCGAGCTACAGCGCGACGATCCAGCAGAAGATGAAGTCGCTGGCCATCGGCGGCGAAGTCCTCGGCCGCATCAACGGCTCCATCCATTCGCTGATGGGCGATGCCGGGCAGGACGCGGCGCAGGCCAGCGTGGTGGTCGCGGCGCCCGCCGCGTCCGGGCTGGCCGGCGATCTCGACGCCTCCTCGGCGCTGGTGATCGCCCGCACCGTCGTGCAGCCGCTATTCGGTCCCTTGGCCACCCTCGGGATCGTGGTGGTGTTCGTCATCTTCGTGCTGCTCGCGCGGGAGGATCTGCGGGACCGGCTGATCCGCCTGGTGGGCCGGCAGGACCTGCACCGCACCATCCTGGCGATGAACGACGCGGCCCGGCGGCTGTCCCGCTTCTTCCTGATCCAGGTGGCCCTGAACACCGGGTTCGGCGTGTTCATCGCGGCCGGGCTGTCGCTGGCCGGCCTGCCGAACCCGATCCTGTGGGGCATCCTGGCGGCGCTGATGCGCTTCGTGCCGTTCATCGGCACCTTCATCGCCGTAGCGCCGCCGCTCGTGCTGGCGCTCGCGGTGGCGCCGGGCTGGTCGCTGGCGGTGCTCGTGCTCGGGCTGTTCGTGGTGGCCGAGCTGGTGATGGGGCAGGTGATCGAGCCGCTGCTGTATGGCCACAGCACCGGGCTTTCGCCGATCGCCGTCATCCTGTCGGCGGCGTTCTGGGCATTCCTGTGGGGACCCATCGGGCTGCTGCTGGCAACCCCGCTGACGGTGTGCCTGGTCGTGATCGGCCGCTACGTGGAGCCGCTGGCGTTCCTCGACGTGATGCTCGGCGATCGCCCGCCGCTCGACCCGCCGGAAACGTTCTACCAGCGCGCGCTCGAAGGCAACGCCAAGGAGCTGGCGGTCCAGGCCCGCAAGGCCATCGCGGACACCTCGCTGGCCGAGTACTACGACCGCGTCGCGATGCGCGGCCTGGCCCTCGCGCAGGCCGACCTGTCGCGCGACGCCCTCGCGTTCGAGCGGCTCGATGCGATCCACCGGCAGATCGAAGCCTTGCTCACCCGCCTGGCCCAGGCCGGCCCCGGCCCTGGGTCCGCCCTCGCCGCAGCGCCGCCCGAATGGCGGGAGGACACCGCCGTGGTGTGCCTCCCTGGACGCGGGCAGCTCGACGACCTGGCCGCGACGATGGCGATGCAGGTGCTGCGGGGCGCCGGGTTCGGCGCGCGTTGCGAGTCCAACTCGGTCCTCGGCGCCGGGCGCTCGAACCAGGGCGGCCTTACCAGCACCCGCCTGTGCTGCCTGTCGGTGCTGGAACAGGGCAGCAGCCCGTCCGGCATCCGCTACCTGCTGCGGCGGATCGAGCGGCAAATGCCGAACGCCGCCGTGGTCGTCTGCCTGTGGCATGCCGGCGCCGCCAGTTCCCTGCTCGCCGCCCTGCGGTCCGAGGGCCACGAGGAGACGATCGTGCTTTCCTTGGGGGAACTGGTCGCGCTGGCACGGGCCATTTCCACCCGGGCGCCCCAGCCGGCGATCCAGTCGGCCCAACCCGACGCGGTGGCGTGATCCTGGGCTGGGCCGTAGCCTAAGACGGGGCTCAAGTAGGCGCCCAAGCCATGCAACCGGACGGCCCGGCGCGCGCTTGAACAAAGCTTAAACTTTCCTCCATGCAGGGTAGATAGATGTCTCAGTCGAACGATTTTCGCATCGAGGAAGGCCGTCCATTTCCGCAAGGGGCCAGCTGGACCGGGCTCGGGGTGAATTTTGCCATCTTCTCGGCGAACGCCACCAAGGTGGAGCTGTGCCTGTTCGACGACCGGGGCGAGACCGAGATCGGCCGGGTCGACCTGCCCGAGTACACCAACGAGATTTGGCATGGCTTCCTGCCGAATGCCCGGCCCGGCACCGTGTACGGCTACCGCGTGCACGGCCCGTACGATCCCGAGAACGGGCACCGCTTCAACCCCAACAAGCTGGTGCTGGACCCCTACGCCAAGGCCGTGGTCGGCCAGATCGTCTGGGCGCCCGAGCTGTTCGGCTACAAGATGGGCGAGGAAGACACCACCTTCGACGACCGGGACAGCGCCAAGTTCATGCCGAAGGGGCGCGTGATCGACCCGGCCTTCACCTGGGGCGAGGACCGCGGGCCGCGGGTGCCGTGGGAGCGGACCGTCCTCTACGAAACCCACGTCAAGGGCTTCACCAAGCTGCACCCGGCGGTGCCGGAGGAACTACGCGGCACCTTTCGCGGCCTCGCGACGCCAGAGGTGGTGCGCTATATCCGCGACCTCGGCATCACCAGCGTCGAATTGCTGCCGGTCCACATGTTCGCCGACGACAGCTACCTCGTGGAGAAAGGGCTGGTGAACTACTGGGGCTACTCCACCCTGTCGTTCTTCGCCCCGAGCCGCCGCTACGCCAGCGTGCCGGATTTCGCCTTCTCCGAGTTCAAGGAGATGGTCAGCCGGTTCCACGCCGCCGGCATCGAGGTCATCATGGACGTGGTGTACAACCACACCTGCGAGGGCAACGAGAAAGGGCCGACGCTGTCGTTCAAGGGCATCGACAACGCCAGCTACTACCGGCTGCTGCCCGACCAGAAGCGCTACTACATCAACGACACCGGCACGGGGAACACGTTCAACCTGTCGAACGCGCGCGTGATCCAGCTGGTGATGGACAGCCTGCGCTACTGGGTAAGCGAGATGCACGTGGACGGCTTCCGCTTCGACCTCGGCACGATCCTGGCGCGCGAAAGCCACGGCTTCGACCAGAAAAGCGGGTTCCTGCGCGCCGTCGGGCAGGACCCGGTGCTGAGCCAGGTCAAGATGATCACGGAACCCTGGGATTGCGGCCCCGGCGGCTATCAGGTGGGCGGCTTCCCGCCGGGTTGGGCGGAGTGGAACGACCGCTACCGCGACAACGTGCGCGCCTACTGGAAGGGCGACGCCGGCAAGGTTACGGACGTGGCGACCCGGTTCACCGGCAGCAGCGACTTCTTCAACCATCGCGGGCGGCCCGCCTGGTCGTCCGTCAACTTCCTGACGGCGCATGACGGCTTCACCCTGAACGATTGGGCGTCGTATGACGAGAAGCACAACGACGCGAACGGTGAGAACAACAACGACGGCAACAGCAACAACGAGAGCTGGAATTGCGGCGTGGAGGGTCCGACCGACGATCCGGAGGTGAACGCGCTCCGCGTGCGGCAGATCAGGAACATGCTGGCGACCTTGCTGCTGTCTCGCGGCACGCCGATGCTGCTGGCGGGCGACGAGTTCGGCCGTACCCAGGGCGGCAACAACAACGCCTACTGCCAGGACAACGAGATAAGCTGGCTGAACTGGGAACTCGACGACAAGGGCCGTAGCCTGGCCCGCTTCGTGTCCCAGTTGACCGCGCTGCGCCGCCGCCTGCCGATCCTGTACCGCTCCCGGTTCCTGACCGCGGAGTGGAACGAGGAGCTCGGCATCAAGGATGTCACGTGGCTCAAGCCGACCGGCGAGGAGATGGACCAGGCGGCGTGGGACGATCCGAACACGCGCTGCCTCGGCATCCTGCTGGACGGGCGGGCGCAAGCTTCCGGCATCCGCCGCCGCGGGTCGGACGCGACGGTGCTGGTCATCCTGAACTCGTACCACGATGGCGTCCCGTTCACCCTGCCGGAGGTGCCCGGCGGGCTGTCGTGGCAGTGCTCCATCGACACCAACCAGGACGACGGGCCGAACGGGACAAGGTTCGAGTTCGGCGCCGAGTACATCGTGACCGGCCGCTCGTTGCTGCTGTTCGAACTGGTGCTGGACAGCGCCTACACCGAGGCGCGCGGCATCCAGTCGTACTCCCCGCTGATCGCCCCCGTCGAGGAGGGCGACTGACGGACTGCCGGGTCAGGGGCGGATCGCGAGCGGCCAAAAGAGGGCGATCAAAGGGACGCCCGCGGCCACGACAACGATGGAAAGGGGCAGGCCGAGACGCCAGTAGTCGCCGAACCGGTAGCCCCCCGGCCCCATCACGAGCGTGTTGCACTGGTGCCCGATCGGGGACAGGAAATCGCACGCGCACCCTAGGGCGACCGCCATCAGGAACGGGTCCGGGTTGAGGCCCAGCTTGCCCGCCAGGGTTCCGGCGATCGGGCCAAGCATCAGCACTGTGGGCGCGTTGTGCAGGAACGGCGTCACGAGCATGGCGATCACCATGATGATCGCCAGAGCCCCTGTGGGTGGAACGCTATGCAACGCCCCCTCCAGCCAGCCTGCGAGAAGGTCGGTGCCGCCGGTGCGTCGCACGGCCTCGCTGACCGGGAGCAGCGCCGCTAACAGGATGAGGACGTGCCATTCCATGGTGTGATAGGCTTCCTCCATGGTGAGCACCCGGGCCACCAGCAGGACCACGGCGGCGGCGAAAAAGGCGATGGCGACCGGGACGAGGTTAAGCGCCACCAGCGCCATCGCGGACGCAAGGACGACGAGCGGCAGCCATCCGCGGTGGCTTTGGCCCAGCGAGATCGCCCGCGCCGCGAGGGGCAGCACGTGCAAGGCCCCGAGCGTCTCCGACATGCTGCCGGATGCGCCCTTCAGCACCACCACGTCGCCGGCCCGGAACCGCAGCGCGTGCAGCCGCTGGCCCACGCGCTCGCCGCTGCGGCTGACGGCGAGCAGCGCCACGTGGTAGCGGTCGCGCAGGCCGATCGCGTCCGGGGTGCGGCCGATCAAGGCAGAATCGCCCGTGACCACGCCCTCGACGACGCTCTGGCCCGTTTCGGCGCCCTCCCCGACGTCGTTGGCCAGCCGGAGCCGGCCGCGGGCGACCAGGCGTTCGAGGCTTTCGGGTTCGCCCTCCAGCATCAGCACGTCGTCGGTGCGCAGCGCGGCCGCGGGAGTTGGCAGGAAGCGGCGGAAGCGCTCGCGCACGATGCCCGAGACGATCACCTCCCCGTCGCTGAATGCCTCAAGCGCCGCGACCGTCTTGCCGACCAGCGGGCTCTCGGCCGGCAGGCTGGCTTCGGCGACGTAGCCTTCCAGGTTGAACGCGGCATCGATCCCGGCCACCGCCTTGCGCCCGCCGGGCAGCAGCCGGTAGGCGAAGCTGAGGAACGCCATGCCCAGCACGGCGATGCACAGCCCCACCGGGGTGAAGTCGAACATCCCGAACGGATGCCCGGTGACGTCCTGGCGGACCTTGGAGATGATGATGTTGGGCGAGGTGCCGATCAGCGTCACGACGCCGCCGACCAGCGAGCCGAACGCCATCGGCATCAGCAGCTTGGAGGCCGACGTGCCGGTGCGCCGGGCGAGTTGGAGGGCCACGGGCATGAAGATCGCGAGGGCGCCCACGTTCTTGGTGACCATCGACATCACGGTCACCGCGATCACGAGCGCCGGGACCTGCGCCTGCTCGGTCTTGAGATACGGCAGCAGCGGCCGCATCAGCGTCTCGACCACGCCGGAGCGGGAGATGGCGGCGCTGACCACCAGGGCGGTCGCGACGATGATCACCACGTCGTCGCCGAGCCCTTCGAACGCCGATTTGGCCGGAACCACGCCGGTCGCCACGCCGGCCAGCAGCGCCATCAGCGCCACGAGGTCGTAGGGCAGCCGTCCCCAGACGAACAGGACGATGGTGCAGCCGATGATACCGAACGCCATTGCTTGGTCGAGGGTCACGCTATCTCCGCGTCCGGCATGGATGCCATATGAGTTACAACCTAGGGAACATTGCCGGAGAGATCGCGTAGTGTTCATTCTGTTGCAAGGTGCCGGGTGATGAACGAATCGAAGGCGCGGGAGGGCCGCTCCCGCGGCGTAGCGGCTTTTGCGCGGGACCTTGGCTGGTTCAACGTGGTGGCCGGATTGCTGCTGCTCGTGGGCCTCGGGGCAGCCGCATGGTCGCTCAGCGTCGCGCGGCACACCCGTCTTGTGGTGGCTGGGGAAAACCGGGCGCTGGTGTCGGCCGAGCATTTGCTGTCCACCCTCAAGGACCTCGAAACCGGAGAGCGCGGCTATGCCCTGACGGGTGAGCAGGCCTATCTCGAACCCTACGAGCAGGCGCGCGCCACGCTGGACGGCACCATTGCCGCAGTTGGCGCGGCAGGGCAAGCGGGGCAGAACCTCGCGGCGCTGGTCAAAATCAAACGGGAGTTCGCCCGCCGGGTCGTCGCGGCGCGGCGGGACGCGGGACTGGACGCCGCGATCGCGCTGGTCCGCAGCGGCGATGACAAGGCATCGATGGATGACGTGCGGGCCGCCGTCGCCTCGCTGCAGGACGAGGCGCGCGCGCGGATTGCCCGCAGCGACCGCGAGGAGGCGTTGCGGGGACCGTTGCTGGTCGTGCTTGCGGCCCTGTCGACGTTGGCGGCGTTCACGGCGGTGGCCCTGCTTGCCTTGCGCCGGCGCCGGGCGGAACGCGCCAGCGCGGCGCTGCTCAACAGCGTCTTGGACAACGCCCCGATCGGGCTTGGCCTGCTCGATCCGGGCTTGCGCGTGCGCCACATGAACCGCCGACTTTCGGCCATGAGCGAGCGCGCGCTCGACGCGGATGTGGGCAACAGCCTCTGGGACATCCTACCCGACATGCGGGAGGCGCTGGAGCCGCGGTTGCAGGAAGTGCTTGAGGCTGGCCGCACGGTGGCTAACGTCGATGTCGCCGCGCACAGCCGGGTCAACCCCACGCAGCTGCGTGAATTCCAGTTCGGCTTTTTCCCCCTGCCTGCGGCAGTCGCGGGCTCGACCTCCGGGGCGGGCTTGGTGGTCACGGACGTCACCCTCCGCAAGCGGGCCGAACGCCGGCTGCGGGAAAGCGAAGAACGCTTCCGGACGCTCATCGAGACCAGCGCCGCGATCGTTTGGACCACCATGCCGTCGGGCGAGCTGGAGGGGACGCAGCCGAGCTGGAGCGCCTACACCGGGCAGACCGAGGCGGAGTACGCGGGGCTCGGGTGGGTGCAGGTCATCCACCCCGACGACCGGGAAGCGACGCTGCAGGCCTGGCAGCTCGCGGTCGCCAGCCACACGCTGTATGCCGTGGAGCATCGCCTGCGCCGGGCTGATGGCGAATGGCGCATGATGGCCGTCCGCGGCGTGCCGATCCTCGACGACGGGGAAGCTCGCGAGTGGGTTGGAACCCACACCGACATCACCGAGCGCAAGCAGGCCGAGGAGGAGCTGAGCGCGGCAAAGGACGCCGCCGAGTCGGCCAACCGCGCCAAAAGCCAGTTCCTCGCCAACATGAGCCACGAGTTGCGCACGCCGCTCTCGGCCGTCATCGGCTACAGCGAGATGCTGGAGGAGGAGATGGAGGAGTCGGGCGACGAGGATCTGCTGGGCGACGTCCGCAAGATCCAGTCCAACGCCCGCCACCTGCTCAGCCTGATCAACGACGTGCTGGACCTGTCCAAGATCGAAGCGGACCGGATGACCACTTTCGCCGAGACCTTCAGCGTCGAGGAGCTGGTGCGCGGCGTCGCCTCGACCGTGGAAACCCTGGTGCAGCAGAAGAACAACCGGGTCGTCCTCGACCTGGCGCTGGATTTGGGCGAGATGCACACCGACCAGGTCAAGCTGCGGCAGTGCCTGTTCAACCTGGTCAGCAATGCGGCGAAGTTCACCGAAGGTGGCCAAATCGTGCTGCGGGTGAGCCGGTCCGGGGACGAGGTGGTGTTCAGCGTCGCCGACAGCGGCATCGGCATGACGCCGGAGCAGCTGGAGCGGCTGTTCCAGCGGTTCACCCAGGCCGACGTCTCGACCACACGGCGTTTTGGCGGCACCGGACTAGGGCTGGCCATCACGCGGGCGTTCTGCCGCTTGCTGGGCGGGGACGTGGACGTGACCAGCACCTACGGCGAGGGGTCCACCTTCACCATCCACCTGCCGGCCGAGATGCCGGAGCAGCCAGCCGAGGACCAGGCGCCGCCGGTCGACACGACGCCCGGGCAGCATCTGGTCCTGGTGGTGGACGACGACCCGGCCCAGCGCGACCTGCTGAGCCGGTTCCTGGAACGCGAAGGGTTCGCCGTCCGGACGGCGTCGGACGGCCGGGCCGGTATCGAGCTTGCCCGCGCCCTGCACCCGCGCGCGATCCTGCTGGACGTGATGATGCCGCAGATGGACGGCTGGTCGGTGCTGGGCGCGCTCAAGGCCGATCCTGAGCTGGCGACGATTCCCGTCGTGATGGTGACGTTCGTCAACGAGCCAGGCCTAGGCGAGGCGTTGGGCGCCGCCGACACCGTGCTCAAGCCGGTCGAGTGGGACCGGCTCAAGGGCGTGATGGAGCGGTTCCACGGCGATGCCGGCGACATCCTGGTCGTGGACGACGATCCGGACGCCCGGGCGCGGCTGCGCACCGTGCTCGAACGCAATGGCTGGACCGTCTCCGAAGCGGCCGACGGACAAGAGGCGTTGGACGTCGTGACGCACGCGCCGCCGCAGCTCATCCTGCTCGACATCACCATGCCGGTGATGGACGGCTTCGCTTTCCTGCACGAGCTCCGTCAGCGGCCGGGCTGCGACGATATCCCCGTCGTGGTGCTGACTGCGCGGGACCTGGACGCGGACGAGCGCCGCCGTCTCGCCGGCGCGAACCGGGTGTTGAGCAAGGGGCGGACGAACCTCCGCCAGCTCGCTGGGGAACTCCGCGCGCTCACGCCCGCCCACGCCGAACCCGCGGCAGGCGGCGCGATCCTGTCCGAACATCCTTGAACGCCCCTGCGGAGACTTAGTCATGCGTCTGCTTCTGGTCGAAGATCACGAGGAAATCTGGGACTTCCTGTCCCGCCGGCTCAAACGCCGCGGCTATGAGGTGACGGTCGCCACCGATGGGCAGGCCGGCGTCGACCGAGCCCGGGCGGACCTGCCCGAAATCATGCTGCTCGACATGAACCTCCCCATCCTGGACGGCTGGTCGGCGGCGCGGCTGCTCAAGGCCGAACCTGCCACCGCCGGCATCCCGATCATCGCCCTCACTGCCCACGCCATGTCCGGCGACCGGGAAAAGGCGCTGGCGGCGGGTTGCAACGACTACCACCCCAAACCGATCGACTTCTCGCGGCTGCTCACCCAGATCGAGGCGCTGGCGCCCGGCAGCTAGGGAATGCGGCTGCCATTCGGTCGCAGCCAGCGCGACGGAGCTGCGCCTGCCCTGGCGCAACTTGCTTACGAGGAAGGCGTGGCCGCGCTTCGCCCGGCCGCGCCGGCGCACCGTCCGATCCCACCGCCCGAGAGCGTCATTGAAGCGTCGCTGGCGCAGAAGGTACTGTTCGGCTGGATGCAGAACCGGCACCAAACCCTGTACCCGCTCGTGCTGAACCTGCGCAACATGGACCGCGGCGAGAGAGAGCTGATCGTCGGCGCCATCGCCCTCGCGCTGCAAGCCGGCGAGCGCGACGACCACACCGGCCAGCGCGCAGAGACCTGGCTGCGTTCGGTCGGCGGCGGCGACGAGGATGTCGCGGCGCTGGCGGAAACGCAGCGCCTGCCCCGCCCGATCGACGCGTTCGTCGCGTCGGTCCGCAGCGCCGGGCAGGGTCCGCAAGCCTACGCCGCCGCGGTCGGCGCGCTGAGCCGGCGCGACCTCGTCAACCGGCGCTTCCACGACTACTTCGCCGCCCGGCTCGGCATCGCCGACGAGGTGGCCCGCAGCATGAACCGGCGTTACGGCTGAGCCTCCGTCAGCTCCTGCATGAACGTCTGCAGCGCCTGGCTGTCGATCAGCAGCTTGCGCGAGAGGTCGGCCAAGGTGATCCAGCCGACCACCCTGCCCCGGCCGTTGCGCACCGGCATGCGGCGGACATGGTTCGCCGCCATCGAGTCCATCGCCGCACGCAACGCGTCGTCCTCGTCGCACCCGATCACCGGGCTGGTCATCACGTCCCGGACGGTGACGGCACTGGGAGACAACCCCTTGGCGACATAGCGGTACAGGATGTCGCGGTCGGTCACCACGCCTTCCAACTGTTCGGCGGAGCCGACCGGCAGGGCGCCGACGTCCAATTCGCCCATCATCTCCGCTGCTTCCTGTAGGCTGGCGGCGCCATCGATGAACTCGATGTCGCGCGCCATCACGTCGCCAACCTTCATCGTCCGCCCCTTGCTGCAGCGCGGCGTTCCCGCCAGATCGGGTATCCGCGACTCATCTAGGATATCTGGTCTGTATCACATCACAGGAAGGCAGCCATGCCACCGCCGCCTGCCGAGCCTTATGCGCCAGAGTCGCACACGCCGGTGTCACACGCATCGGAGCCACATCCCCTTGGGCCACCGCAGGACATTCCTGCGGGTTCCGTCGACCGGGGAGCGACGGAGGCACTCCTGCGTTTCATCGAACGGCAGGATGGGACGCCGCTGCCCAGCTTCGACGGAGCGGACGTTTCCGCATCCGGGTTGGGCGTCCACGTTCAGGGCGCGCCCTGGTGGGATGCGACGCTTGGCGGCGTCCGCCTCGGCACGCGCAACCTGGCGGGCGCCAGCCTGCGCCGCGCCAACCTGTCCGGCGCCGACCTGTCCGGCGCCGACCTCAGCGACGCCTCATGCAGCGGCCTCGTCCTGCATCGGGTGCGGCTGGAGGAAGCGCGTCTCCGCGGCGCCGACTTGATCGGCAGCGTCCTGACCGGGGTGAACGCCGGTGAGGCCGATTTCAGCGAGACGCTCCTGGAAGATGCCAACCTGTCCGGCGCCCGGCTCCGCTTCGCCAACTTTACCGATGCCGTCATGGATGGCGCGGACCTGTCCAGCGCCGACCTTTGGGGGGCTAAGCTGTCCGGCATCGCCGCGGAACGGACCAGCTTCCGAGGATCGCGCCTGGATGAAGCACAACTCGCGAACGCCGACCTCGGCGCCGCGGACCTGACCGGCGCGACCCTGCGACGCGCAAATCTCGCTGGCGCCCAGTTGCGGGGCGCCAACCTGCGTGAGGCCGTGCTGGATGGCGCCGACCTGGACGGCGCCGACCTGAGCGGCGCCGTGCTGCCCCACGTCTCGCTCATCAGCTGCAACCTGCGCCATGTCCGGTTCGCGGGCGCGTGGTTGGAACGCACTCGCATGCGCGCCCACCAGCTCGGCGGAGCGATCGGCGAGGAGGCGGCCGGAGAGCTCGAGGCTGCCCGCGAAGGCTACATCGTGCTGGAACAGAACTTCCGCACGCTCGGCAGCGCCGACGACGCAAGCTGGGCCTTCCGCCGCCGCCGCCGGATGGGCAAGCGGCTCCACGCCCAGCTCGCCGTGGCGGCGCTGCGACGGCGCAGCCTGGGCGCAGTCATGCCGGGCCTGCGCTGGCTCGGCGACGTGGTTGCGGAATGGTTGTGCGACTACGGCGAGAGCGTCACGCGGGTGCTGCGCGCCTTCCTCGTCGTCCTGTTCTGTTTCGCGGCGGTCTACTGGCTGACCGGGTGCCTGGAGCCGCGGGAAGGGGTCGCGACCGGCACGGGGTTCCGGCTGGTCGACTACCTCCTGTTCAGCCTTGACTCCATGACCACGGTCGGCACCTCCGAAGTCGGGGTCAAGCCGAGCGGGCAATTAGGGGTGCTGCTGTCCAGCGTGCAGACGGTGATGGGAACCGTCTTGCTCGGCCTGTTCGGGTTCGTGTTGGGCGTGCGCATGCGGAACTGATCAGGGCGCCTGGGTGCTGACCGCCTGCGTCGTACGCATGGGACCTGGTGGCGGTCCCTTGATCCACACCGAGGGCGGCTGGGCCTTTGCCGAGCCGTAGATGGAACAGAACGCCACGTCCGCCGCGTCCCGCCCGGCGCCGATGCGCACCAGGCCGTCCAGGGCGGCCATGCGGGTCGGGTCGAACAGGTACCATGCCCCGCCGCCGGGTCCCTGGAGGTAGGCTTCGAACACCGCGTGGAAATCCGGCGGGGTAAGCTGCCAGGCGTAGGCGCTGATATAGCGGGCGGGGATGCCGACCGCCCGGCACAGCGCGATCGCGAGGTGGGCGAAGTCGCGGCACACGCCGGCCCGGTCGCCCAGGGTGTCGTAGGCGCTGGTGAGGGCGTCGGAAGCCCCGGCCTGGTAGTCCACGTTGTCGCGAATCCAGTTGCAGATGGCGGTGGCGCGCTGGTGTCCGGCCGGCTCCTGCCCGAACTGGCGGTTGGCGAAGCGGCTGAGCCGGTCGGATTGGCAGTAGCGGCTCGCGTTCAGGTAGGGCAGCACTTCGAGCGGCAGCGACCCTGCCGCCATCTCCGTGACTCCGGTCGGATCGATGATCAGTGGATCGAGCGACACCTCCGCTTCGTACTCGATCCGGAAGTCGCCGGCTGGAACGAGGTAGCGCAGGAAACGGTTGCTGCTTTCCGGCGCCTCGAAGCGGTCCGGTTCGCCGAGCAGGGGCGACGTGGACAGCCGCTCGGCGCGGATGTGCTGACGGGGGAAGCGCGCCGCCTCGAGATTGAGGACGAATGGCGTGAGCGTCTCGACGGTGTAGGACAGCGTGCAACCGATCGTGAAGTCCACTCAGCCCGTACTCCTCGATGTGGTTGCGCCGGCCTCGCGAGGAAAGCTGCCTCACGCGATCCGGTCAACCCCGCAGGAATTCGGCTGCAATCGACCGCTGGAGCTTGGGCTGCGCCATGCCGCCGCCTCGGCATGGACGCCGGTTCGTTGCTACGCGGTCCGGACGCTCAGCGCCAGGTGACGACGGCGGAACGGCTGGGGGAGGTGTTGGCGACCGGTTCTGCTTCGCCGTAAGCGACGATCTGCAGCCGTTCCGCCGGGATGCCCCGGTCAACCAGCGCCTGCTTGACCAATTCGGCGCGGTGCGCGGACAGGATGAGATTCGGGAATTCCTCGCCGCTTTTATCGCTGTGTCCCGCGATGATCATCACCTCCGGCTTTGCGTCCCGATAGAGCCTGGCGGCTCCGTCCAGCTGGGAGTTAGCTTCGGAGGAAAGCGCTGTGCCGGCCGTATCGAAATCGATGGTGAGCGACTCGTCGGCCGGTTTCGCCGCTACCTGCGACACAGGCGCTGGCGTTGGCGGCGGCGCCTGGCTGACCGCCGCTGGCGGTGGTGCCTGCGGCCCGGCGCACGCGGCCACGACCGAAACAAGACTCAAGGACGCGAGCCAGTTGAAATGCTTGTTCATGAAATCCTTTTTTACGTTGAAGCGGCACTCTGGGACTTTTAGCCGTCGGGCGAGTATTTAAATGGAATGTTCAGCTTTGCAAACGCTAACTGGTGACGCATGAACCGACTAATGGCTGCAGGGATTGCGTTTTTATCATTTCATACATCGCAGGCCTTTGCTGACACTGCCCGCGGCAACGAGGCTTTCTCGCGAGGATACTTTCACACCGCCGAAAGGGAGTGGCGTGAAGGCGCTCAGGCGGGCGATCCAGTTGCCATGGTGGGACTCGGCGCCCTCTACGACACCGGACATGGCGTCTCGCAGGACTTCGCCGCAGCCCTGTCCTGGTACCGGCGCGCCGCCGAAGCTGGCGACGCCGCTGCGATGTTCAATGTGGGAGCCATGTACGACAATGGCCGCGGCACCAGCGCCAATCGAGCCGAAGCGGTCAAATGGTATGCCATGGCCGCAAAAAAGGGCAATGGCCGCGCCGCATACGCCGCGGCCACCATCTACCGCGATGGCGACGGCGTCCCGCAGGACAACGCCACCGCCATCAAGTTCTTTCGAATGGCGGCGGCGGCCGGCATCGGCGCGGCGCGGCTCAATCTTGCCAATCTTGGCGAGAGCGTGCCGCCCAAGGACGCCGCGGCCTCGTCTCGGCAGCCCGCCACCGCTGCCGGTCCGTCGAAAGCGTCCGCTCCCATGCTGTCCGCTGCCGTTGCCGCTTCGGCACGGCCAGAGCCCGCCCGCGCGCCCGTCGTGCCCGCCCGCGCGCCCGTCATGACGGAGCCGTTCACCCCACGGGTGGTGGCGCAGCCCAGCACGCTTGCCGCTCCGTCCTCTGCCCCCAAACCCGTTTCGATGCCATCCGCTGCAAACGGCCCTGCCCCGGCTACCAGGGCCAGCGCTGTCATGGCGGAGCCGCTCACACCGCCGCCGACACCACCCAAGATGCCTGAAGCAGCCGTCGAGGCGACGACTGAAGACGCACCCGGCGCAGCAGCCGATCCCGCTGCGGCGACGCCCTCCCGCCTGCCGGCCGTGCAACTTGCGCCCCCCGACGCAACGGCGGCGAGCATCGAACAATTCCATAAAGCCGCCTTGCAACGCACCGACGTGAGCGCGGCAACGTCGAAGCGGTACGAGGACATCGTCCACGAGATCGCTCGCAGGGCAGCCGGGGACGATCCGGTTGCGCGATACGACGCCGGGTTCGCCTACGAGCATGGCATCGGAATATCTTCCGACCTCGTGAGATCTTACGTTTATTATATCCTCGCGACCCTCTCGCCCGATGCCGATATCAAATCCGCCGCCCTCAAAGGAGCGTTCGAGGTGGGCGGCCGGCTGACGGACGCGCAGCACGCATCCGCCGCGGACATGCTCACGCGCGGCATTCCTTGAGGCTTTGAACGGGCGGTCTTTCGATTTAAATGAGGTCCATTCCCAGGCGTTCGCCGGCCTATGCTAACATTCGACATTGATGCTTATCGGCCTGGCACCAATAACGCAGGACAGAATTTCCTGTGAGGAGAGTCGATTGGGATGGCCGGAGCTGCAAACAGGACGATCGAGGCAGCCTGGCTTCCCGGTCCGATAGCTCCGCGCGAGGTCGCGATTGAGGTCGTGGGCAGTTCGTTGGCTGGTTTCGACATCCTGCGTGCCGAATCGTACGAGGAGGGTTACCGGTTCCTCGAAGCGTTTACCTTTGGCCGAAACAACGGGATCGTGCTCGCGGCATGTCTTGCCGGCGCTCTCATGGGCATCGGTGGCCTTGCCGACGCGGTCTTGCCGGACGACCAGCAGCGCCTGTGGGGCCTCTATGTCCGCCCGGCGTTGCGGCGGCGGGGTGTTGGACGCGCGCTGGTTGCCGCCCTGCTCGATCGCGGCGAACACGGTGGCCGGGCGGTCAAGGCCAGTGCTGGAACGACGGCGGCATCGAGCTTTTGGCAAGCGCTCGGCTTCACCCCGGAGCCGCGTTACGGGCATACGCACGTGCTTTATCCGTCGGCGCAGGGCGTAAGGCAGTAGCGGCGTAACGCGCCCGATGTTTTTTATCACTAAGCTCATCTCGCTGCCGCTGACGCCCACCGCGCTGATGATTGAACTCGCCTTGGCCGGGCTGCTGCTGCGCCGACGCGGGATTGTGGCCGTTGCGGTCGTCCTGCTCGCTGCGTGCCTCGTGCTGCCTGTGGGGACCTGGGCGATCCGCCCGCTCGAAGACCGGTTCCCCCCCATCGCCGACTTTCCCGCGCATGTGGATGGAATCATCCTGCTAGGGGGCGCCATCGACGACCTCACCAGCCAGGATCGTCATACGCCGGTGCTGAACGCCTCCGCCAACGCGATCACCAGTTTCGTCATCCTGTCCCGGCACTACCCAGACGCCCGCCTGGTATTCACGGGCGGTTCGGGCGACATCCAGCAGGGTGACGCGACCGAGGCGCCTTGGGCGCGGCAGTTGCTGACCGCGCTCGGCGTGCCGCCGGAACGGGTTCTGTTCGAGGGCGCTTCCCGCACGACGTGGGAGAATGCGGTGGAGGTCAACCGCCTGATCCAGCCGAAATCGAACGAGGTTTGGGTGCTGGTGACTGCCGCCGCGCACATGCCGCGCTCCGTGGGGGTGTTCCGCGCTGCAGGATGGGACGTACTGCCGTGGCCGGTGGGCTATCGCTCAAGGGACCGTCTTGACACCTGGATACCGGGGATGAGCGAGACGTTCCTGCTATTGGACGTCGCCATGCACGAGTGGATAGGGCTGCTGGTCTATCGGCTGCAGGGGCATTCGAGCGCCTGGTTCCCTGCGCCTGAGGGGCGGCGCGCTTGATTGCCGTAAGGGAAATGGGCAGCAGCGTGGATGGACACGCTGCCGCCCGTTCGGACCCTACGCTCGCCGTCGCTGCGTCAGGCAGCCGCGGCGAATGGATTGCTGCCGGAACTCGCGAAGGGGCTGCCGGCTCCGACCAAACTGTCGAATGGATTGGCCCCGCCTGGGGTCAGGCCAGCGAAAGGATTGTTGGCTCCTACCAAGCCGTCGAACGGATTGGCCGAACTGCCGAGAGCAGCCAAGGGATCGACCCCGCCGCCGGAGCCATTCGGGGAAAGGCTAGCCAGAAGGCTTTCCGCTGTCACGCCGGGCACGCTCAGAAGCGGCGCGAACGGGCTTTGCGCCAGGAGGGTGGCCGGGTTGACGCCCGCGCCGGGTCCAGCTGCGGCGCCAGGGGCACTGGCGGCAGGGGCATTGGCAGCAGGGGCGCTTGCTGGGCTGGCGCTGCCCCCTATGAAGGCCATGCTTGCGCCTTGACCGCCAGTCCCGGCGGCTGCCTGGAACGCGCTGAAGTCGAAGGTGTAATTTGGATCGGATTGGCTATTGGTGGCTTGCATCTTCAATATCCTCTATGGTGATAGGCCGGCCAGCGTGATTTGACCCGATTATCAACGAGCCTGGTTAAGGCTAAAAACTTGTGCCGCCGTGAGATGGACATTGCCACATTCAGTCGATTTTCAATCGTCAAAGCACGTTGTATTTTATGTGCAAAACTCCACAGCTCTAAAAATCATTTCCGACGTGAGAAATTTGGTATTTACTTGAAAAATTTAACTAACTGTTTCGAACACAATCTACTCACTTCATTGAACGCTAAAATCAACTATACCTGCAAGAAGGCAAGTTTGTCCCCAAAAGCGGCAAGGAGCTATCGATAGGCTGCAAGCTAGCACTGCCACGCCCAATGGTGGCAGCATTACCCAAACGGTTTGCAACCGCGATCCCGGGTGCTAACTTCCGATCATGCTTCGGTGCCTTCGAACCTTCCTGCTCGTGCTGGTTGCCATCGCTATGGTGGGTGGGACGACGACGCAGCTTGCGCGATCGATGCAGCCTGCCGCGCCTATGACAGTGGCTGGAATGCCGTGCGGCGCGGCGATGTCCGGCGTGGGAGCTGGGCCTGCCAAGCCGATGACGCCGTGCAAGGGCATGACGCCCGACTGCATCAAGCAGTTGGGCTGTGTTGCGGACGTTGGCCTTCCCGCCAGGCTCGCAACCAGTTCGCTCGCCCTATCCTTCGATACCGTCGCCTACTGGTCAGCCTGGAACGAGCGGGTCGGTGTCGATTGCGGACCAGAGCCTCTCCCCCCTCGAACGACCTGAGCTCCACCGACGCGCACCCAAGGCGCGTCCTGTTCGCCAGCGGTTGTTCACTGCCCGGCGCGCCTTGAGCGCGGCACCGGGCCACGGGGGATTTCGATGATCCGCACCTATGTTCTCGTGAGCGCCGTGTCGCTCGCATTCACCGCCGCCCAGGCTCATGCCAAACCGGCCGACTACCGCTTCGAATTGGCCGGGAAGCCTCAACTTTCGAGCCAGAAGGACATCGTCCAGGTCAGGCTGGTGCATGTCACTGATGGCAAGCCCGTCACGGATGCCGTGATCTTCGAAAGCAAGGCGGATATGGGTCCTGCTGGAATGGAGACCATGACTGCCCCAGTAAAAGCCATGCCGGCAAAAGGCGGCGTCTACAGCTTCGAGGTGGACCCCGGCATGGCCGGGACCTGGGCGCTGCATCTCGCGGCCAAGGTGCAAGGCGAACCGGAAACCGTCCGGGGGACCATTACCGCCGACCTGGTGAAGTGACGTGCTCGCCCACCGAGTGCGGCTCGGCGCCTGCGGAGTGCTGGCCGCCGGCCTGATTGCAAGTGCGGCTGCCCTGGATGCAGGCGCGGCGCAACCTGCCGAAGCCCCGCTGGGCGCGACCGTCGAAGGTTTCCTCGCTGCGGGACGGCGATTGAGCCCGGCGCTGCGGGCGGCGGCTTTGGACACCGAAGCCGCCGCGGCCAAGGCCGGGGGAGCGGATGCGCTCGACGATCCGACCATCAGCGACAGCTACCAGTATTACAAGGACCCGGGGGTGTTTAGCGCGCACACCGTCATGCTGTCCCAATCCTTCCCGCTCTGGGGCAAGCGCGGCCTGCGCCGCCGGGCAGCGCTCGCCGATGTGGATGCCAGCCGCGGGCGGGAGCAGGCGGCACGGGATGAACTCGATGAGAAGATCAAGATCGCCTTTGCTCAGTATTACCTGACGACCCGCGACATCGCGGTGAACCTGGACCTCGCGGAGCTGGGGCGCCGCATGCGTGCCGCGGCGGCCGCCCGCTATGGGCAAGGTGGTGGCGACCAGGTTGCCATCATCCAGGCCTTGGGTGAGGAGACGGCCGCCAAGGCCGAGGCGATCAGGCTGCAGGGCGAAAAGAGCGCCGCGCTCGCTCGCCTCAACGTGCTGGTTGGTCGGCCGGCGGACGCACCGCTGGCCGACCCGGCGCGCGCGCGGGCCGTTCCCACGGGGGAGCCGGTCCTGAGTATCCTGGCCGATCGGGCCCGGGCGGCAAACCCCACCTTGACGGCCAGCACCGCGGCGGTCGCTGCGGCCCGCACCCGCAGCGCCCTGGCGGACAAGGCCTGGTATCCGGACGTGACGATCGGCGCCGGGCCGCTGGTTCAAACCAATAACCGGCCGGTCGGCTTCGCGGCGACGGTTGGGCTCAACATCCCGCTGCCCTGGGGGCGCGAAGCTGCCGAGCAGCGCGAGGCCGCCGCACAGCTTGGCGCGACACAGCAGCGCTACGATGCGGCCCGGCTGGAGATCGAAGGCGCCTTGGGCGAGGCGGCGGCCAAGCTGCACGCCGCCCGGGCCACGGAGGCCCTCCTGCGCCGCGAGGCGGTGCCGCAGAGCCGCGCGGCATTCCAGACGGTTCTGGCCAGCTACAGCCAGGGCAGAGGCGAACTCACCGGCGCGATCGCCGCTGGACGCCAGATGCAGGAGGTCGAGCTTCGGTTGCTCCAGGCCCAACTCGACGAACAGGTCGAGCTCGCCGCGATCGAACGCATCGTCGGAGGGGACCTATGATGCGGCGTGTCCTATGGGGTTGCGCGGCCCTCGCCCTTGCCGCGCCTGGCGTTGCCCGCGCCGACGATGCGGCGCGGCAGCCGCTTTACTACCAAGACCCCGATGGCAAGCCGCTGTACGCGTCCGGGCCCAAGCAGGCGGCGGACGGCCGGAACTACCGGCCGGTGTTCGACGACGCGCCGGCTCCGCAGGCCGTGGCGGAACCAGCGGCCACGCCCAAGCCGGCGGGCGGCGACCACACCGTCCTGTATTACCGCAATCCGATGGGGCTGCCGGACACGTCGCCGAAGCCCAAGAACGATTCCATGGGCATGGCCTACATCCCCGTCTATGCCGACGAGGGCAGCCAGGGCGATCCGCCCGGCACCGTCCGGATTGCGCCGGGCCGTCTGCAGAACCTCGGAGTCCGGACCGCGGTCGCGGAGCTGCGGCCGGCTGCCGCCCGCAGCGTCCGGGCGACTGGAGCCTTACAATTCGACGAGCGGCGGTTAGCGACGGTCACGACCAAGGTGTCCGGCTGGATCGAGCACCTGGCCGTGGCTGCGACCGGCGATCCGGTCAGGCGCGGACAAGTGCTGGCGGAACTCTACTCGCCCGACTTGGTGGCGTCCGAGGAGGAGTACCTCGTTGCGGCCCGGATGGGCGGCGCTTTCGGGACCGCCTCCGTGCAACGCCTGCGCGCGCTCGACATCCCCGAGGCGGAGATCGCACGCCTGCGCCGCACCAGCCGATCCGCCCGGCGCGTCGCCATCGTAGCGCCAGCCGACGGCGTCATCATCGACAAGCCGGTGCAGGAAGGCATGCGGGTCGACGCCGGACAGCCACTTTACAAGACCGCCGACCTCTCCGAGCTGTGGCTGATCGCGCAAGTGCAGGAGCAGGATATCGGCGCGATCGTTCACGGCGAGCGCGCCCGCGCGACCTTCGTGGCGTTCCCGGGCCGGATCTTCGAGGGGCGCGTCGATTTCATCTATCCCACGCTGTCGGCCGAGACGCGGACCGCCCGGGTCCGGATCGTGCTGCCCAACCCCGACGGCGTCTTGCGCGCGGCGATGTTTGCGAACGTGGCGATCGACGCTGCGGCCGGCGGTGAGCCAGTGCTGTCGGTGCCCGCCTCCGCCGTGCTCGACAGCGGCACGCGGCAGGTCGTCCTCGTGGCGCGAGGCGAAGGCCGCTTCGAGCCGCGGACGGTCCAGGTTGGCGTGCGCGGCGAGGATTGGGTGCAGGTGCTGGACGGAGTCGCGCCCGGCGACCGGGTCGTGGTCGGCGCCAACTTTCTGATCGACGCGGAGAGCAATCTTCGCGCCGCCCTGCAGGGCTTCGCGGACGGCGTCAACACCAAACAAGCGGAAGGCGCCCCATGATCGGTCGTCTCATCGAGCTATGCGCCCGCAACAGGGTGCTCGTGCTGCTCGCCACGCTGATCGTGGTCGGTGTCGGGGTCTGGTCCGTCGCCAACACGCCGCTGGACGCGTTGCCGGACCTCTCCGACACGCAGGTGATCGTTTATACCGAGTACCCCGGCCAAACTCCCCAGGTAGTTGAGGATCAGGTCACCTACCCGCTCACCACGGCGCTGCTGGCGGTGCCGCACGCCAAGGTCGTCCGCGGGTTCTCCGATTTCGGCCTGTCGTTCGTGTACGTGGTGTTCGACGACGGGACCGACCTGTACTGGGCGCGGTCGCGGGTGCTGGAGTATCTGAACTTCGCCGCCAAGCGCCTGCCCGCCGGCGTCACGCCCGCCCTGGGGCCGGACGCGAGCGGGGTCGGCTGGGTGTACGAGTATGTCGTGCTCGGGGCGCAGCGCACGCTGGCCGAGCTGCGCAGCATCCAGGACTGGATCGTCCGCTACGACCTGGTGACCGCGAAGGGCGTCGCCGAGGTCGCCAGCGTCGGCGGCTTCGAAAAGCAGTACCAGGTCGTCGTCGACCCCCGGAAGCTGCAAGCGTTCGGCATCCCGCTCGACCGCGTGTCCGATGCGATCCGCGCCAGCAACCGCGACGTGGGCGGCCGCACGATCGAGATGAGCGAGACCGAATACATGGTCCGCGGCCGCGGCTACCTGCGCAACCTGCAGGACATCGGCAACGTCGTCCTGAAAGCGGACCCGGGCGGCTCCGGCACGCCGGTCCTGCTGAAGGACGTGGCCCGCGTCGAACTCGGCCCGGACGAGCGGCGCGGCATCGCGGAGCTGAACGGCACGGGCGAGGTGGTCGGCGGCATCGCGCTCAAGCGCGATGGGGCGGACGCGCTGACCACGATCGGCAACATCAAGGCCAAGCTGCAGGAGTTGAAGCCCGGCCTGCCGGAGGGCGTCAGGGTCGAGCCTGTCTACGACCGCTCGCAGCTGATCGACAGCGCCATCCACACGCTCAAGCGCACGCTGGTCGAGGAGAGCCTGATCGTCGCCGCGGTCTGCGTCATCTTCCTGCTGCACTTCCGCAGCGCCCTGGTGGCCATCGTAACGCTGCCGATCGGCGTGTTGATGGCATTCGCGGGCATGTACGCGCTCGGCATCGGTTCCAACATCATGAGCCTGGGCGGGATCGCCATCGCCCTCGGCGCCATGGTGGATGCGGCGATCGTCATGATCGAGAACGCCCACAAGCACGTCGAGCGGCTGCAACCCGGCGAGCCGCGCGGCCCGGCGCTGATCGCCGCCGCCCAGGAGGTCGGCCCCTCGCTGTTCTTCAGCCTGCTGGTGATCGTCGCCGCGTTCCTGCCGGTGTTCGCGCTGGAGGACCAGGAAGGCCGGCTATTCAAGCCGCTGGCCTACACCAAAACCTTCGCCATGGCCGGCGGCGCGATCCTGTCGGTCACGCTCGTGCCGGTGCTGATGCTGCTGTTCGTGCGGGGACGCATCGTCCCCGAGGCCAAGAACCCCATCAACCGGGCGCTGATCTGGCTCTATCGTCCCGTGATCCGGCTCGTCCTGCGTATCCCGGTGCTCACCGTGGTGGCTGCGATCGCCATCCTGGGCGCCACGGCGTGGCCGGCAGCCCAGCTCGGCAGCGAGTTCATGCCCAGCCTGAACGAGGGTACCTTGCTGTTTATGCCGGTGACCTTGCCGGGCTTGTCGGTAACGAAGGCGGCAGAGCTGCTGCAGACGCAAGACCGTATCATCAAGTCCTTCCCGGAGGTCGAGTCGGTGTTCGGCAAGGCCGGCCGGGCGATGACGGCAACCGACCCGGCGCCGGTCGAGATGAGCGAGACGGTGGTGAACCTCAAGCCCCCCGGCGAATGGCCCGCCGGCAAGACCCTCCACCAGCTTATCGCCGAGATGAACGCGGCCCTGCAGCTTCCCGGCGTCAGCAACGCCTGGACCATGCCGATCAAGGCACGCATCGACATGCTCTCAACCGGAATCCGCACGCCGGTCGGCGTCAAGATATTCGGCCCGGACCTGCACGAGCTGGAGCGCCTGGCGACCGAGGCCGAGCGCGTGGTGTACGACGTGCCCGGCACCACGAGCGCCTTCGCGGAACGGCTGGAGGGCGGGCACTACATCGAAATCGAGCCCGACCGGGAGGCGGCGGCCCGCTACGGCCTGTCGGTCGAAGACGTGCAGAAGGTGGTGGCGACCGCGCTCGGCGGCGAGACCGTCACCACCACCGTCGAGGGCCGCGAGCGCTACGGCGTCAGCGTCCGCTACCCGCGCGGCCTGCGCGGCGACCCCGGGGCCATCGCAAGCCAGGTGCTCGTGCCCACGATCGGCGGCGCCATGGTGCCGCTCGGCCAGGTCGCGAGCATCCGCGTCACCACCGGGCCGCCCAGCATCCGCACCGAGAACGCGCAGCCGGTGGCCTACATCTACGTCGATCTCCAGGGCCGCGACCTGGGCGGCTACGTCGCCGAGGCGTCCCGGAAAGTGGCCGAGCAGGTCAAGATGCCGCCGGGCTACCACGTCGAGTGGAGCGGCCAGTTCGAGTACCTGCAGCGCGCCGAGGCCAAGCTCAAGGTGGTCGTGCCGGCGACGCTCGTCGTCATTATGGTGCTGCTGTTCCTCAACTTCGGACGGCTGACGGAGACGTTCATCGTCATGCTGTCGGTGCCGTTCGCCCTCGTCGGCGGCGCGTGGCTGATGTGGTGGCTCGGCTACAACATGAGCGTGGCAGTGGCGGTCGGCTTCATCGCGCTCGCCGGGGTCGCGGCGGAAACGGGCGTGGTCATGCTGATCTACCTCGACCACGCACTTGCCGAGATCCGTCAGCGGCGGCTTCTCGAAGGGGTCGCGCTGAGCCGTGGCGACCTGCAGGCGGCCATCATGCACGGTGCGGTCGAACGCGTGCGGCCGAAGATGATGACCGTGGTCGCGATCATGGCGGGGCTGCTGCCGATCCTGTGGAGCACCGGCACCGGCTCCGAGGTGATGCGGCGCATTGCCGTGCCCATGGTCGGAGGCATGGTGTCGTCCACCCTGCTCACCCTGCTCGTCATCCCGGCGATCTATGCCATCGTCAAAGGATGGCGGCTGCCGAACAGCGCCGATGCGCCCGTTCCAGCGCGCACGCAGGCAGCGTTGCCGGCCGAGTGATTGAGATGAGCGTCGGACGCAAGGTATAGGCCATGGCTCTGCCCTGGACCCGCTGGGGCCTGAGGCCCCAGACCCGCATTCGTTTAGGTTTCCAAAGGCATCATGCCTTTGGCGGCGTTTGAGGCAGAGCCTTAACCTTAGCTACTGCTTGCCTTCGGCGGCCGCATCGCGTGAGGCTGCGTTGCCCGACGCAACCTCGACTTGCTATGCCACGGCCATGATTGTTCGTCCCCGCCCCACCGCGTTTGGGCTGCTGTTTATCCTGCGCGGCTCTATCCTGCCGAGTCACGCAGCTTAGGGCGTGAATTCATGACCGTCCTGCCGAGCGACCCGGCTTTGCGGCGACGCTGCGTGGGTCGCGTCGTCGCCTTCGCACATGCCCTGCGCAGCCAGCTCCGGGATGCTCGGGATGGCGAGGCGCATGACTGGATGCCGGCGGAGGAATGGAACCGGGTGGCGCAAAGCCGCAGCCGTCCCGACGCGATCTCGCTGGCGCAGGCCGAGGAGTTGGGACGCCTGCTCCGGCAAGGCGAGCTGTCGGACGTGCTGTACCGCTTGTTTTCCGACCGGCTCCTGGCGATGACAGGCATCCAAACGGCGTGTGAGCGACTGCGCTCCACGCCCACGCCGTTCACCTACACCTTGCTGCTGCACCGCACCGCTTGGCTGTTTTGCCTGCTCCTGCCGTTCGGCATGGTCGGGACTGTGGGCCTGGCCACGCCGGTCCTGACGGCAATCCTGGCCTATGCGTTCTTCGGTCTCGATGCGCTCGGCGAGGAATTGGAGGAACCCTTCGGCCAGTCGCAGAACACCTTGCCGCTGGAATTCGTGCTGCTGTAGCGATCAGGTGCGGCGGAGGCGCTTGGCGTTCGCCGTCGCGCGGCTATGCCAAGGCGCGAGCAACGATGCGGCCGTCGCAAATCCGCCGCTTGTGGCGAGCTGCAAGGTGGTGCTCATCGCAGCCGCCGTCTTCTCATGCGCCATGCGCTGGTACTCCGCGGACGAGCAGGCGCCGGTGGCCATCATCAGGGTGCGGCGGGCAATGACCTCGTAGGAGACAAAGCCCAGCTGGGCCATCATAGTGGGGAAGGCGAGGACGCTTTCGCGCTTGCGGCGTCGCATAGGGAGATCCTTCGGTGAAGTCAGAGAGACAGGTTCGCTCGCCTGCCACGATATACGCGCTAGGACAACAACGTTTCCCGGTTGGGCTTGCCGCGGCAACTTGACGGGACGCA
>JAABUJ010002125.1_pt1 | contig 25633 bp, 26 predicted proteins | sample 5559131 | NCBI WGS metagenome assembly JAABUJ01 (sample SAMN10711875, study PRJNA513366) | rock metagenome | isolation source: Antarctica rocks | place: Antarctica: Victoria Land, Mt New Zealand nord | collected 2016-01-07
GAGAGAGCGCGGCCAGCCAACATCACGCCCACGATGCCAGCAACATCGCCCAAACCCAGCCCCGACCAGTGGCAAACAGCCGCCTCCCTACCGCGTCGCTATGCGGAAAATGGGGCTAGCCTCGCCGGCAACGAGCCCGGCGCTGACGCAGACGGGGACGACGCCGAGCGCGAGCCCTCCGTCGTCGCCGGCTGTTGAGACCCCGGGTTCCTCCAGCCACGCTACCGACGGACAGTTCTGCTCCACGCACCAGTGCATCGAGAACTTTCCGAACGGGAACGGCTACATCGTGCAGTGCGCGGACGGTGAGTGGAGCCACTCGGGCGGCCTGTCGGGTGCGTGCTCCGATCACGGCGGCGAGAGCTAGCCCCGCACGCCGGCCCGGACCGCACACCTGCGTCGCAGAGAGGTCTCGTGGATATCCGGGCCTCCGCCGCAACGACAGACCGTCTGATGGGATAACGGCGCGGCGCCTGAACCGTGCTCTTGGCGACGCCCAGCCGCTGCAGGCCGCGGGCGGCCAGGCGGCCGGCGTGCCCGCTCCGGCGCCAGCCGACGTGCTCGGCGTATTCCGCGCGCTGGCCAGAACCGGTGTTCGCTACGTCCTGGTCGGCGAGCTAGCCGAGGCGCTACAAGGCTCTCCCCTGTTGCCGATCACCAACATGGTGGCGATCGTCGCCGTGCCGGCCAGCGCGAGACCCTCAGCGCGGCGATTGCGGCCGGCGTTGGCCACCCAACGGCGGGGGCTGCGATGTCCCTGATCGACGCGGCGGCGCGGGGGGCCTACGGCGTTGAGCTCGTCGTCGCGCCGGCACCGAAGGCAACCCAGGGCTATGACGACCTGCGGCGCGACGCGACACCGATGCGCATCGCCGAGGACCTTATCGTCGACGTCGCGTCGCTGGTTGACCTGGTGCGCATCGCCCACCGCCAATCCCTCACAGACGGCCTACACATCGCGGTTGCCTAGCGGCACCGCCCCGGGCGAGCCGTTCAAGATCGCCTCACACACCTCGGGCGCGTACATCAGCCCCGCAGTGCTGCTTTTCGGTTCGCGGGTGGGAGCGGCAGCCTTGAGTCGGATCAGTGCTGCCCGTGCTCAGCAGCGCGACGTCGTCGGCGCCGGTCCGTACTGCTGCAACTGCCCGACGAAGCAGGTGTGTCCCACGACCGCCGCCATCGTCGCCTGCTTATCAAGCAATCCGGCAACCGCAGTGCACAGTCGCGAGGCGCGTTACGTTCGCATCCCGGCGGGCGGTGCGGGGACCTTGGCGATCCTTTCCGGGGGACGCTGCGGGACGAGCCCCTTGGGAAGCGTGGCGGCGGGTAGGAAGACGCAGAGCACGACGCTTTGCGGGCGGGCGGCGCTGGGCGCGAGCAAGCCGGCGAAGCCATCGTGGTGCAGTTGCTCACCCACCGCTTGGAACGCCGGCCAGCTCCGTCTGCCTGGCGCAGGCTGCGGGAGACCGACGCGCGCCAGCCGTTCCGTGGTCCGGAGATCCGCGACCTCGAACGCGGCAAGTTCGTAGGTCCACAGATCACGAGGCAGTGCGAGCTCGGGAGGGATCCCGCGCTCCGCGAGATGTCGGTACCACTCAGCCCACACGCACGCGACCTCTCCGCACAGGTACAGGGCGTCGACGACGGTCCCGCGCTGCCAGCGATTGTCTTCGGCCGGCACCGGCCGAGCCGTGGGCTCCATGCCGGCGGGCGTGTGCCGAAACCACCGGCCATTCACGGTGGTCAGCTCGACGTCGAGCGCCACCAGGTCAGGAAGCGCCCGGCGACTCCAGCCCGGAGATCACGCGTGCGACGCGGCGTGCCTGCCCGCGCGCGATCAGCTCGATCGGCCGTCTGTCGTCTAGCGCCTCGATCGGCTTGAGCAGCCAGATCTGGATGTAGGCGGTGTCGATCACTCGGCTCAGACGATCGGTGATCGCTCCAAGCTCCGCGAGCCGGCGCGCGCGGGTCCCGGTCGGGGAGCTGCGACCGTTCAGCCAGTCGCGAACGGTGCTCGGAGCTGCACCCACGGCCTCAGCGATCACGTCATGCGGTAAATGAGCCTCATCGTGGATCCGCGTCGCTTCGGCTGCGAACACCGTTGACATGGATCTAATCATATACGGCCGTCGCTATTCCGTCAAGAAACCGCGCCCGTATGCTCGTCGCCCCATTTCGGCTAGAAGCAGCGGTCCGAGAGCTGCCGCCTGGCCAGTCGCGTCAGTGCCGGACCCGTTTCAATCCCCTTATGCGCTGTAGCGCATAAGTGCATCGGAACGCGAGGAGCAGCACGATCCAAATGACCGCCGGCTGTCCCTCTCGGATTGCGAACAGAAGCGAGAACCACGACGAGGGTGGTGCGCGCTTGGCCGCGTCCGCCTCGGCATCCAGTTGGATAGGCTCGGGTCGATCAGCGTCGCACGATCCGCTGCAGCCGCTGGCGGCTGGAGCGCTCAGCGTGCTCGCCCCGCTCCTCAGCGCCGCGTCCACGGCGTCGGTGAGATGCGACCTCCCCGGCTTCAGCGCTTGGCTTCCCGCCCCGAGCGTACGGGCCTCGAGCGACCGCAGCCGGAACCGCTGCTTGAACTCGCGGCACGCCGTCTGCGCCCGCCGGCGGTGCGGAAAGGAGCCTCGGCTGGCGCAGCCGGCGCAGCGCGACCAGTCCGCCGAGCGCCACCACCGCGACCGTGACCGTGCCGAGCCCCAGTCCGGCTCGTGCCCCGGCGACCGCCATCACGCCGCCGACGACCGGGCCGCCGATCGGGGTCGAGCCCTGAAAGGCGACGAACCACAGCGACATCACCCGCCCGCGCATCTCCGGCGCGGCGTTCAGCTGAAGAGTCGAGTTGCCGGTCGACATGAACGAGATGCTGGCCGCCCCGACGAGCGCCAGCGCGATCAGCTCCACGGCGAGACTCGGAGCCAGTGTGGCCATCGCCAGGGCGACGGTGAATCCGGCCGCCGCGAGCACCAGCGGTCTCAGGCCGGTCTTGCCGCGCGCCGCGACGAACAGGCCACCGACCACCGCCCCGACGCCCATCGAAGCGGTCATGAACCCGAAGCCGGTAGCGCCGACGTTCAGCCCACGGTCGGCCATCACCGGCAGCGAGACCTGGAACTCGTACGTGAGACAGCCGGCGACTCCCATCATCAGCAAGGGCACCGCGAGCGCGGGGGTGCGGCTCACGTAGCGCAGGCCCTCACGCAGCTGGCCGCTTCCTCGGGGCATCGGCCTGCTGGGCGATAGAGCCGTGCGGTCCATCGTGCTCAGCGACGCCACCACGGCCACGAAGCTCCCGGCGTTGACCAGGAAGCAGACGCCGTCGCCCACCGTCGCGATCAGGATTCCCGCCACCGCCGGACCGACCGTCCGCGCCGCGTTGACCAGCACCGAGTTCAGGCTGACCGCGTTGCGCAGATGCTCAGGACCGACCAGCTCGAGCATGAACGACTGCCGGGCCGGATTCTCGAACGCGTTGTTGACGCCGAGCAGCACGGCCAGCACACCGATCTCCCACACCCGGACCGAGCCGGTCACGGTGAGCAGTCCGAGGGCCAGTGCCTGCACGCCCATCACGCTCTGCAGGGCGATCATCAGCTTGCGCTTATCGACTCGATCGGCGATCACTCCCCCGTAGGGGCCCAGCAGCAGCACGGGCAGGGTCTGGAGCGCCACCACGACGCCCAGCCAGGCACTGGAGTGAGTGAGCGTCAGCACCAGCCACGACTGCGCGGTCATCTGCATCCAGGTGCCGATCAGCGAGATCGACTGGCCGCCGTAATAGCGCCGGTAGTTGGGGATCGAGAGCGCGGCGAAGGTAACCCTTCCGGCGCGCATCACCCGCGTCATGGGCGCCGGTCCTTGTTCACGTCGTTCACGTCGTTCATGTCGGGGTGCATGTCGGAGTGGCGGTCTTTGAGCAGCTCAGCGAGGTGCTCCAGCGCGGGCACCGCCAGCTCGATCTGGCCCAGCTGATCATCGGACAGCCGTTGCAGCGCGTGATTGAGGGCGTCGGTGCGCTCGCGTCGCATGCGCTCGGTGAGCCTCTTGCCTCGAGCCGTGGCCTGAACCCACGCCGCGCGCCGATCGCCGTCGTCGCTGACTCGGGCGAGCAGGTCCGCCTCGACGAGGCTGGAGATCGCGCGGGAGAGCATCGTCGGGTTCAGGCTCTCGATGTCGGCCAGCTCGGAGAGCCGGATCGGGCCCTGGCGGACCACGGTCAGCAGGACGGAGGTCCGAGTCGGCGTCAGCCCAGCCGCCGATCCGGCGGTCGTGGTGCGCACGCGGCGCGACAAACGACCGACGGCGACTCGGAGGCGGCCGGCGATCTCGACGTCGACGTCAAGGCTGGGGGCTGAAGTGACCACTTGAGAGCTCTCTCAGATTAGTTGCTTGCTGGCAAGCATCTTAGCAGCCGGGGCGCCCGGGTCCCGGGCGTTGGTAGCCTCCTGGGAGTTTCCCATGGGGCTGATCCTCTACCTGATCCTGCTCGCCTTGCTCGGCCTGATCGTCGGTGCCTTCGCCCGGTTGGCGCTGCCCGGCCCCGATCCGATGACGCTCCTTCAGACGGTCGCGCTCGGCTTGGCGGGCAACCTGATCGCCGGGCTGATCGTGTGGGGCATCTGGGGTCGCGGCGTGCCCGGGCTGGTGCTGTCGGTGCTCGTCTCGACCTTGATCCTGTACTTCATCCGTCGCCGCCGCGGGGGCAGTCTCACGCGGCCCGCCGGCCCACCCGCCTGAGCAACGCTCGCCCCCGCGACCGGGGCCCGCGCGCGTCTGTACGAATCTGGGTCCGGCCCCTATTGCCGCGGACCGTTTAAGCCGATTAGGCCATGATGGGGGCGATCGACCTGAAGATCGAGCTCGACGGCAGCTCGCCGCTGGAAGCCCTCGTGCAGCTGGCCCGCAGCGCGCGCGAGGACCCCCTCCCGGTTGTCCTGACCACCGTCGCCGAAACCGTGCGCTCGATTGCCGGCTATGGCGCGGTGGTGGTCAACATCTACCGCCCGGCCTGGGACGACTACCGGGTCGTGTTGGTGCTGGGCTCGGAGGAGAGCCGCCGTCAGCTCGAGGGCACGACCTTGTCGAGCCGGGTCTGGCAGCGACTGTTTCGCCAGCACGAGCAGCGGCTCCCGGGGGTCTTCTTCCTCACCGAGGACGCACAGTTCTGGGAGGACGTCGAGCATGTCCACACGCCGGACATCCCTGACAGTGACGACGCCACGGCGTGGCGAGCCGACGACGGGCTGCTCATCCATCTGGCCGACGCCTCGGGGGCGCCGCTGGGTTTTCTCTCGATGGACGAGCCGATCAACGGACGGCGGCCTCAGGACGAGGAGCTGCGGGTGCTGCGGGCCATCTGCCTGCACGCCGAGCAGGCGCTGGAGAGCGCGCGCAAGAACGAGCGCGCAGAGGCCAATCAGCGCACGCTGTCCCAGCTGCTGGCGGTCTCGCCGGCGCTGTCTGCGTGCTCGACCTCTGAGGAGCTGGTGGCGGCGGTTTGCGACGCGGTCGTCCCGGATCTGGGCTTCGAGCGGGTGTCGGCCTACCGCGTTGGTGCCGGCTCGTCGCTGGAGCTTTGTCTGACGCGCGGGTGGCAGCCTCCGGCCGCGCCGAGCACCGAGCTCCCGCTGGCCCGGGTGGAGAAGCTGCTGACCCCCGCGCGAGAGCAGGCGGGATGCTGGCTGGTGACCGCGCAGGAGCTGTTCGGTCCGGTCACGGAGGGTGCCGTGCCCCGCTCGCGGCGCAACGGGCGTGGCCCGGCCGCATGGAATGACGGATGCCTGCTCGTCCCGTTCCGCGGCGAGGACGGCTCGATCACCGCGCTGGTCGTGATCGAGGACCCGGAGGATCGCCTGTTGCCGAGTGATGACCGGCGCCGGGCCGTGCGCCTGCTGGTCGACCAGGCGTCGGCCACCCAGCACTCGATCGAGCACCGCGAGCGCCTGCACCACCTGGCCAACCACGATCCGCTGACCGGCGTGCGAAACCGCCGCGGGCTGGCGGACCTGCTGGCCCAGTACGAGGACGTCGCGCTGCTGGTCTGCGACCTGGACCACTTCAAGCTCGTCAACGATCGCTACGGTCACGACCTCGGCGATCGGGTCCTCGCCCGGTTCGGCAAGCTCCTGCGCGACCTAACGCGCGAGGGCGACGTTCCGATGCGCTTGGGTGGGGAGGAGTTCTGCGTGATCCTTCCCGACACCGATCGGATGACGGCGATCCGGATCGCCGAGCGCCTCCGGAGCGAGACCTCCGATCGCATGCGCGACCTGGTGGCGGAGGGGGTCACCGTGTCGGTTGGGGTGGCCGCGACCTCAGCCGGCGTGCTCAGGTCCAGGGGCCTGCTGGCCGCCGCTGACCAGGGCGTCTACACCGCCAAGGACCGCGGCCGGGATCGCAGCGTGGACGTCAGCGACGGCCGGCCTCGAGCGTTCACGATCTCGCACGTGGCTCGCTGACGGCGCAGTGGCTTCGCCCCCGCGTTCAGTCGCGGTTGCGTCCGAGCAGCTCGTCGACGCTCGGCTGGTGGCCGATCACCTCTTGCACCGAGCTCTGGTCCCTGACGACCTCCTCGGGGGACGGCAATCCGGCCAGGAGCTCCTCGGCCGGCGGGCTGTCGACCTCGGGCAGCACGGGCGCCGGCCCGAGGTCAGCGGTGCTCTCGGGGTTCGCGTCTGCAGGCGCCGGGTCACGGTTGGCGTCTGCACCCGGGTCACGGTTGGCGTCTGGAGGCGCTGGGCCAGGGTTGCCGTCTGGAGGCGCTGGGCCAGGGTTGCCGTCTGGAGGCGCTGGGCCACGGTTGGCGTCTGGAGGCGCCGGGTTACGTGCGGGCGGGTCTGCTGGGTCGGGTCTCATGGTTGTCTGGTACCCGGTCAGCCGAGTGCGAACCCGTCAGTTGTGCGCGTGGCGAGACGGCGAGGGCGAGGCCGATTACGATCTGCTCCGTGTCTCGCGAGGTGAGCACCGACTTGGCGATGCTCGAGCGCCTGGTGGCGCCGAGCGGCCAGGATGTGCTGGACATCGGCTGCGGCAGTGGGGCGCTGGCCCGTGAGCTCGCCGCGCGTGGCGCCCGCGTCACCGGGCTCGAGATCTCCGATCAGCAGCTCGCCGACGCGCGGGCGGCTGACTCCGGCCCAGGCGTGCGGTATCTCGTCGGACGAGCTCAGGAGCTGCCGTTGGACGATGGCTCGGTGGACCTCGTGGTGTTCATGCGCGCGCTGCACCACGTGCCGGAGCTTTCGCTGGTGCCGGCGTTGCGGGAGGCTCGGCGAGTCCTGCGGCCCGCCGGCGCCGTCTACGTCGCCGAGCCGCTCGCCACGGGGGACTACTTCGAGCTGATGAGCCTGGTCGAGGACGAGCGTGAGGTTCGGCGGGCGGCGCAGGCCGCGCTGGCCCACGCCGGGCGCGCCGGCCTCGACCGGGCCGAGACGCTCGAGTACGACGTCATCGTGCAGATCGCTGGGCTCGATGAGCTTCGCAGGCGGATCGTCAGCGTCGATCCCGGCCGGGCGGCCGTTTTCGACGCTCGCGCCGAGGAGCTCGCCGCGGCGTTGGAGCGACACGGGGACGGCGCCGAGTCCGGGGCGGCCCGAAGCTTCAGGCAGCCGATGCGGGCCGACGTGCTGCGAAGCTGAGCTCGCCGAGATCCCCGGCGAGCTCCGCCCTCGGGCGGCGGCCGGAGAGTGGTGACGCATATCCTGCTGGACGCGTTCGGGCTCGAGTTCCTACACCGTCACGAGAGCCATCCACTGGTGCGGCGGCTGGCCGTCACCCCCCTGCAGACCCAGTTCCATCGAACGACAACCGCGCATGTCACGACGCTGCACTTCGGATGCCCGTTCAGGAGCATGGACTCTATGAGTGGAACGTCCTCGAGCCCTCGCTGCGCGAGACCATCTGCCCGTTGCGATCAGCTGGCCGATCCTGATCACCGCCGATCACGGCCAGGAATCGGGCCTTCTGTCACAAGTTCGTCACCAACCCCGCTCCTCAGCGCCCTAACATTCGACTTCCCCCAGCGGGCATGTCGAATTGTTACCGGCGGGGCGGTAGCGATCCAGTACGCCGTCTCGCTGTTACAGGATCGCGGGCGATCCGTGCCGTTTCGGCTCCGCCGGCCGACGCTTTGTGGCGCCGGCCGGACGGAGCAGCGAACCAGCGGAGCAGCGGGTCAGCGGTCAGGCCGCCTTTGCGACCGTGCCGTGCGGATCGATGACGAACTTCTTGGCCGCGCCGGCGTCGAAGCTCTGATAGCCGTCGGGAGCCTCGTCAAGCGTGATCACCGTGGCGTTCACCGCCTTGGCGATCTGGCAGCGATCGTTGAGGATCGCCTGCATCAGCTCGCGGTGGTACTTCATCACGGGCGCCTGCCCGGTCACGAAGCTCAGTGACTTCGCCCATCCGGTCCCCAGGCTCAGCGACAGCGCGCCCCGTTTTGCGTCCTCGTCCTGGGCACCGGGATCGCCGGTCACGTACAGGCCGGGAATGCCGAGCCGGCCCGCGGCCCGGGTGACCTCCATCAGCGAGTTGAGCACGACGGCCGGCTCCTCCTCGCCGCCGTGCCCCTTGGCCTCGAAGCCGACCGCGTCGACGCCGCAGTCGACCTCGGGCACGCCGAGGATCTGCTCGAGCTGATCGGGGATCGGCGTCTCGGATGAGACGTCGATCGTCTCGCAGCCGAACGACCGCGCCTGCTCGAGCCGCTCGGAGATCGCGTCCCCGACGATCACCACCGCCGCCCCCAGCAGCTGGGCGGCGTGAGCCGCGGCGAGCCCGACCGGGCCCGCGCCGGCGACGTATACGGTGGCGCCGGTCCCGACGCCCGCCGACACGCAGCCGTGATAGCCGGTGGGGAAGATGTCCGAGAGCATCGTCAGGTCCAGGATCTTCTCCATCGCCTGCTCTCGGTCCGGGAACTTCAGCAGGTTCCAGTCCGCGTAGGGAACCATCACGTACTCGGCCTGCCCTCCGACCCAGCCGCCCATGTCGACGTAGCCGTAAGCGCCCCCGGGCGCCTCCGGGTTCACGTTCAGGCACACGCCGGTGTTGCGCTCCTTGCAGTTGCGACATCGCCCGCAGGAGATGTTGAACGGACTCGAGACGAGACGCCGACCTTGATGAACTCGACGCCCGGACCGGTCTCGACCACCTCTCCGGTGATCTCATGACCCAGGATCAGACCCTCCGGGGCGGTGGTGCGCCCGCGGATCATGTGCTGGTCAGAGCCGCAGATGTTCGTCGAGACCAGCTTGAGGATCGCGCCGTGCGGCAGCTTGCGCCCGACGCTCTCCGACGGCACGCCGGGCCCGTCCTTGATCTCCCAGGCCGGGAAATCGATGTTCTGGATCTCGACCTTGCCCTTGCCCAGGTAGGCGACGCCTCGGTTATCAGCCATGCGCCGACACCCCCGCCGGCTGTGCTTGGACTGTCTTCAACCTCGTGGCCTGTGTCACCGCTGCCTCCTTGGTCGCGCTTGTCCGGTCTCCCGCCTCTAGCTACCCGCAAATGGCCGGCGGTCGACGGCCGCGCGTCGCGTGCAGGTACCGATAGTCTTCAGGCCCGCGCCGAGGCGAGCGTCGTGCAGCAGCATCATCGCCAGCAGGCCGTAGGCCTCCGGCTCATCGGGCATCAGCTCGGCCAGCGCCCGTCCGAGCGCCAGCGCCTCGGTGGCCAGCGCCGGATGACAGCAGGTGAACAGCAGATCGAGTCGCTCGTCGGGGAAGACCGTCTCGTCCACGGGTTCCTCCAGGGCCTCCGGCAGCTCGAGCAGGCGGCTCTTGTTGGCCAGCGTGCGGTCTCGGCGGATGCGGTCGATGGCCCGGTTGCGCGCCGTCGTCAGAGCCGCACGTCGGCCTTGGGCTGGGCTTTGGCTATTGCTTTCCGGAGAGTAGGTTCCAGGCTCGCCGTAGCTTGGTGCTCAGCCCGCTGGACCCGGGGTCAGCCGGGTCGTTCCGCATCACCGCGGGGTTGGCGGTGGGGTGGGGCAGGTCGTGACAGGCCGCGGTCGAGAGCTTGAGCGTGACGGCGTGCTCGTGCAGCGCCTCGACGTCATCGGCATCCACGAAGCGATGCTCCCTGTGGCCCGGATGGTGCTCACCGGGTGGCGCCTGGATCACGATCCCGTCGAACACGTCCTCGTCCTCGACGGCCAGCACGTGCGTGACCTCGCCGACTACTTCACCCTGCGAGCTGTAGACCGGGGTGCCGGCTTCCAGCACCTGGTAGGAGATCGGGGCGCCGGCGTCCATGTCCGCGAGGATACCGGCCGGCCGGCGTCTCGAAGTGGCTCAGCCGGATGTCAGCCGCTCGCCGGCCCGCACAGCGAGCGGGAGTCGATTCGCAGGTGGCGCGAGCGGACACATCCAGTGCGGATCATAGGAGCATGACGGCTGATAGGCGAAGTTGAAGTCCAGGATCAGACTCCCGTCCTGGCACCCGAGATCGGCCCCCCTTGACCGTATCCAGTAGGTACCGGCCGGCGCCGTAGGTCTCATGCCCGCTGGTGGCGTCGGCAAAGGGAACGAACAGTCCCCCACCGTAGCTCTCGAGCAGGTACAGCTCGAGGCTCAGCTCGCTGCCGCCGAGGGTGAAGTGCGCGCGAGCGAAGCGGCTGAACGTCATGACCTCGGTATTGCTCGCCGGGAGCTCAAACCGCTTGAGCTCTGCCGGACTGACTCGGGCCAGCACCCGCCATGCGGGGCCGTAGTCATACATGTGTGGACCCGAGTAACCACGTCGGTCGGCGGGGGCGATCGGGGACTGGGGATGCTCGCTGAACAGGGCGGCGCGGGTCTGATGCCAGCGCCGCCATCCGGCGGCGGGATCAGAGCTCGCCCGGACCTCCGCGTAGAGCTCGGCGACGCGCCGGCGCCAGTCAAGCAGGGCGAGCGTGTCGGTGACCGGATCCGGGCAGACGTTCATTCGGGTGCGATTGTCCATCAGGCGCCGGCGGCGGGTCGAGCGCCAACCAACCATTCAATCGCCGGACTCCGACACCCGCTGTTGGGTATCAAGCCGCGCCGGCGGTCAATGCGGTGTCCCCGACGATCGCGCGGACCTTCAGGCGCGCCTGGTGAAGCCGGCTCTTGAACGCTGCCTCACCGACACCGGTGATCTCCGTGGCCTCGCGGGTCGAGAAGCCCTCGATGTCGCGAAGCACGAGCGCGGTTCGATAGGGCGGCGCAAGATCGGCGATCGCGTTCTCGAGCGCCGCCTGCAATTCATGCTGCTCGGCCTGGTTTGCCGGTTCCTGTCGCACCGGCGCCGGCAGCTGGACCGCAGCGTCGTCGACCTGGACACTGCGCCCCGTCCGGGAGCGCGTTTCGAGCGCGCGATTGGCTTCGTTCATGGCGATCCGGTAGAGCCAGGTGAAGAACAGTGAGCGTCCCTGGAAGCGTCCGATCCCCCGCCAGGCTCGCAGCAGGGTCTCCTGGACAACGTCCTCGGCTTCAGCGCGGTCACCGACCAGCCGCAGGACGACCGTGTACAGGTGGTCGGTGTGCACGCTCGCCAGTCGCTCGAACGCCTCCACATCTCCGGTCCGCGCGCGGCTGACGAGTTCACTCTCCGTCATCGGCCCGCTCGGGTCGCACCCCGGCGGCCGGATCAGGACCGGAGCCGGTTCTCGCGGCGTCGGCCCGGACACGGTCAAAGATGCTGTCCGGCGCTCGCTCGGCCGGGCGGTCCGCGGCAGCGTGCACCAGTCGTACGAGCGAGCGCAACGCCCGAATTCCGAGGCTGCAATCCGGGCAATCCTCGGCGTGGAGCTCCAAGCGCCGGCGCCCCAACCAGCCCAGATCGCCCTCGACGTAATGCGAAAGATGCTCCTGAGACCAGTCGTGGCTGGCGCCGCGGCGCAGATATCGCATCGACGGCCCGATCACGCTTTCACGCGGCGTGGAGGGAACGGTATTGGCTGCCGAAGTCCCAGCCCTGGCGGTTGCGCGTCGTCGGATTGTGGCTGGACCAGAAGACCTCGAGCAGCTCTGGGTAGGAGATCACGGTTGGGTCAAATTCAACCTGCACCGCTTCCGCGTGCCCGGTACGGCCGCGGCAGACCTGCTTCTAGGTGGGATGCTCGGCGGCGCCGCCGGTGTAGCCCCACCGGGCGTACGGGTGACTCCTGCAAGGCGGCGAAACGCGGCCTCCACTCCCCAGAAGCATCCCGCGGCGAACGTGGCTGTCTCTCGTGTCATGTGGGTCCTCTCAGCTCGAGCTGGTTTCAGGAGGTTGCGGACGGGTGGTCGGAGTCTCGCTCGGGGTCGAGCTCGAGCGCCGCCGAATTGATGCAGTACCGGTCGCAGCCGCCGGGTCCGTCGGCGAACACGTGGCCGAGGTGCCCGCCGCAGGTTGCGCACGTGACTTCGGTGCGCCGCATGAACAGCTTGCGGTCCTCGTGCAGCTCGATGTTCTCGCGTGCCGCGGGATCGGTGAAGCTCGGCCAGCCGGTGCCGGAGTCAAACTTGGTATCCGAGGAGAACAGCTCGGTGCCGCAGGCCGCGCAGCGGTAGATGCCGTCCTCTTTGGTGTGTACGTAGCCGCCGGTGAACGGCCGCTCGGTGCCCTTGCGCCTCAGCACCTCGTACTGCGCCGGGGTCAGCTCGTTGAGCCACTGCTCGTCGGTCTTCTCGGTACGGGTAGTCGCCATCGTCGCTCCTTTTCGTTTCACTGAAGGCTTGGACCCGATCGGGCTCGAAACGGTTTCATGACCGGCGGCAGCATCCAGCGAGTGGATCTAAAGACACCGGCGCGTCAGCCTGCTCAAGCCGGCCGGGACGCCGGCTCAGGGCCGGGGGTCGACGATCTGGACGGCGCCGGGGCCGGCGTCGGCCACGAACACCCTTCCGTCGGACCGATCGACCGCGACGGTGTTGGGTTGACGGCTCGTGGCGTACACCGCGGTCATCCGGGGCGGTCCGTTGTCGGTATCGAGCTCGACGAGCTGGTCGGTGGCGGTCAAGGTGACCCACAGGCGGTGGCGTGACGGGTCAATCGCCACCCCGTACGGGGTCCCCGATAGGTGGGTCTGACTCACCAGGCGTAGCCGGGGCCGGGTCACGTAGGTCAGCACCGCGTTGCCGCGCGTATCGATGACGTAGATGCGCCCTTGGCCTCCGGCTACGACATGGGTGGGTCCAACGCCTGCCCGGAGCCGGCCGATGAGCCGCAGCGTGCGCGCGTCGATCAGGCTGACCGTGTCGGCACCGACGTCGACGACGGCCACCGCAGATCCAACGGCGGCTAGGCCGCCCGGCTGAACAAAGCCGGCGATCTGGCGCACGACCCGGCTTCCCTTGAGCACCCAGACGCTCTTGGAGAACTCGTTGCCGACGAACACGCGCCCGCCGTCGGCGGCGGCGTCGTGGGGATGGGCGCCGACCGTGATCGATCGGTAGTGACCATCCGGCAGGGTGAGCTCGAGCAGGCGGTCGACCGGCTCCTCGGGAACGAGGAGCGGACCGCCTGGACCCGCGAGCTGAAGGTGCCGCGGCGCGCCCGGGATCGCCACCCGCGCAACCACGCGCCCGCTGCGCGCGCTGAGCAGGACGATCTGCGCCGGCCCGCGAACCCCAACCGCCACCAGGCCGCTCTTCCCGTCGGCGACGATGCCCTCCGGAACACTGCCGACCGCCACGCTGTGGCCGGCCGGAAGGCGGGTCGCCCTCGGCGCGGCCGCCGGCTCGGCGGCGGGTGTACGGACGGCGGTCGAATGGGCGTTGGCGGGCCGAGCCCCGGCCGGACCGGCGCTGTCTGAAGGCTTCGCATGACCGCCGCCGCACCCGCTCAAGGCGAGTCCGAGCAGCCACGAGACGCATAGGGTGATGCTGAGTCGGCGCCCCGCGGACACACGATGGACTCTACGCCGGAGGTCGGCGCCGGGCTACGGGATAGCGTGTGGTCGGTGCCTCGCCTCCGGCGATCGACCGCTGGACTCGATCGCTACGACCTCGTGGTGCTCGGCGGCGGGACCGGGGGCCTGGTGTCCGCGCTCGTCGCAGCCGGGATCGGGGCGCGAGTGGCGCTCGTCGAGCGGGGCAAGCTGGGGGGAGACTGCCTGTGGACCGGATGCGTGCCGAGCAAGAGCCTGCTGGCCTCGGCCGAGCTCGCGCACCGGATCCGCCACGCCGACCGCGTCGGCTTGACCCCCTCGGAGCCGATCGTCGACTGGGCCAGGGTGATGGATCACGTAGACCGGGCGCGCCGCGCGATTGCTCCCCAGGATTCGGCCGCCCGGCTGCAGCGCTGTGGAGTCGAGGTTGTGACCGGTCACGCCTGCTTTCAGGCCCCCGGAACGGTGACTGTGCAGGGCAGGCGTCTGGGCTACCGCAAGGCGATCATCGCGACGGGTTCGCGCCCGTGGCTGCCGCCGATCGCCGGACTGGCGGACGTGGCACCGCTGACCAGCGACACGGCATGGGGGCTGGCCAGCCAACCCGCCGCCCTCGCCATCCTGGGCGGTGGCGCGATCGGGTTGCGAGCTCGCGCAGGCGTTCGTCCGGCTCGGCTCTCGGGTCGCGCTGATTGAGGCCGGCGACCGGCTGCTCGCGCACGAGGAGCCTCGCGCTTCGGAGCTGGTCGCGTCGCGGCTGCGGGCGGAGGGGGTCGAGGTGTGGTGTGGCGCGAAGACGACATCGGTGCGGGGCAGCTGCGACGGCGGCCGGGCCGACGTCGATCACGGGGATCGGTCGGCGAGGATCGAATTCGACCGTCTGCTGGTCGCCGTCGGCCGTACCCCGTCGAGCTCGGACCTTGGCCTCGACCGAATCGGCGCCCTGACGGACCAGCGCGGCGCGGTGCGCGTCGACCCCCGGCTGCGTACGACCGCCGCGCACGTCTACGCCGTCGGCGATGTCACGGGCGCGATGGCGTTCACCCACGTGGCGGCCTACCACGCCCGGGTGGCGACCGTCAACGCCCTGTTCGGGATGCGACGCCGCGTCGACTACGCGGCAGTCCCCCGCGTCACCTTCACCGATCCCGAAGTGGCCGGGATCGGGCTCACCGAAGCCGAGGCGCGCTCGCGGTGGCGCGACCCGGCCGTCGTGTCGTTTGACTACGCCGAGCTTAACCGAGCCGTCGCCGAACGAAGGGCCTACGGGTTCGCGATCCTGATCGGCGACCCGCGAGGCCGGCTCGTCGGCGCGACGATCGCCGCCCCGGGCGGCGAGCGGGGCGAAGATCGGCCGCATCTCCCAGACCGTGCACGCATATCCGACGCTGTCCGAAGGTCCCGCCCGGGCCGCCGACGCCCAGCTGCGCGCCCGGTACGCCGCGCCGGCCACCCAGCGGGTCGCGCGCGGTGCGCTGCGGGTACTGGGCCGCCTGGATCACCCGCGCTGATGCTCGACCCGGGCTCGACGGGCCGCTCGCCCGCCACCGCGGCGCGACCGAGCTCGGCGGCCTGCTGGACTTCGTGGCCGACTTCGTCGTGTACTCGGGCTTCATCGTCGCCGTGGCGATCGTGTCCGAGAGCCCGGCTGGCCTGCGTGGCGCTGCTGGCCACCTACCTGGTCAACAACGTGGCGCTGCTCGCCTTCTCCTCGGTGATCGAGCGCCTGGGGCTGCGCCTCGGCGACGAGCGATCGCTGCGGCTGACGACGGGGCTCGCCGAGGGCGCCGAGACATTCGCGGTGTACGTGCTCTTCTGCGTGCTGCCGGGCGCCAGTGAGACGATCGCCTGGGGATTTGCCGCCGTCGTCGCGGTGACCGCGGTGCAGCGCGTGGCGCGCGCCGCCCAGATCCTGAACCCGCGATCCGCACACGGTGCTCAGCTGCGCTCGACGAGCACGCAGAGCGACGCGTAGCCCCGCGTGCACACCCGCCGGATCCGAGGGCGCAGGCCGGCGTCGGCCAGCTCCGCGGTGGGATCCAGCTGACACCATCCAGTCTGGGCTCCGAGGACACGGCAGAGGGCGCGCTGGCCGGGGGCCAGCAGCGCACGTCCGAGGGTGCCGCGGGGCTCGAGCAGGGTCACGATGACCGCGCGTCCTCGCGGCCGCAGGACGCGTGCGAGCTCGGCCAGCACCGCCCGCCGCGCGGGCTCGCCGAGCAGGTGCAGCAGGTAGGCGCAGGTAATCACGTCGACGCTCGCATCGCCGAGCGGGAGGGTTCGCGCGTCGGCCTCGATGAGCTGCCAGCCCGCGGGGAGGGGAGGAACGTGACTCAGCATCGCGCGCGAGGCGTCGATCCCGACCGCGCGCGCCGGGCGCCCGGCGCGCCGGGCGAGCAGACGCAGCAGCGCCCCCGTTCCAGTCCCCAGGTCGAGCACGAGCTCATCCCGGTGCGGCGCCGCGAGCTCGATCGCGGTGCGCAGCGCACGACGCTCCAGGGCCAGCTGGGCGTCGTAGTAGCGAGCGGTCGTCGCCGACGCCCCGCTCGCCGGTGAGGGTGGGGGGGATGGGCGGGCGGTTCGGCGACACAGCCCGACGACGGCCAGCCCGGAGCCGGTCAGCAGCAGCCCGCCGGCGCCGCGGCGCTGACCCGAGCCGGCAGCGACCAGGGCCGCCACGCGGACCGGCGCCGCGAGCCGCTCTATCCGACCTCCGGTGCGATCGGGTGCTCGGCCTCGGACGAAGTACGCACCCGCCGCGTATCCGGCGCCCCCCAGCAGACGCGCACGTTCGACGCGGGCGGGCAGTGGCGAGAGCTCGCCGGCGCGCACGGCTGCGCGCAGCGCCGCGGCGGTAAAGCAGGCATCGACCAGTCCCTCGAGGTCGCGGCCAAAGCGCGTGCAGCGCGTAGCTCGGGCGACCCGGCCGTCGGCCGCATCGGTCAGCCCGCCCAGGAGCACGAGCCATGGATCGGCCCGCTGGGAGACCGCGGGCACAAGCCAGGCCCGCGTCAGCGTCAGGGCGTCAGCCGGGCCGAGCTTCACGGCCCTACCCTCCGGGGTCTCGAGCATGCCCAGATGCCAGTCGAGCATCAGGGCACAGCCCGTCCACCACGCCAAACCGCGGGCTCGACACCGGGCTCCCCCGGACAGCGACGGCGCGGCCAGCAGCCACGCTATCGCGCCGATGAGAATCCAGGCGGCTTCCTGGCCGGCGAGCCCGGGACGTCGGCCGCGGGTGAAGTTCGCCCGGGCCTGGGCGGCCGCGAAAAAGGCGATCGACGCCCGCGGGCGCCAGCGGGCTTCGCGCAGGCGGGCGAGCTCGGTGCGGGTCCAGCGCTCGCCCTCGGTCAGTGGCTCGGGGCGATCGCCCTCGGTCAGTGGCTCGGGCGGCTCGGGCGCGCCGGTCACGGCGGCGGGGCGGACGGATGCGGGCGACCGGGCATTGCCGAGCACCCTACGGGCAAGCGTTCATCAGCCTATAAGTACGGTGGGCCGGGGAGGAGGCAAGTCGAGGCTTATGCTTGGCCGGGATGCGGCTCGTGCGCACAGCAGGTTAACCGCGGTCTGACCGGCTGACTCGCGGCAGTGCTGAGGCTTTGATCGGCGGCTGGTGGCGCAGAGCGTCTGCGAGCCGAACACGGCGTGCGTTATGACCTCGCGCACAACATGACGGTCACCCCGCGCAACCTCGACCAGGTGGCCGATGTGGTTCGCTCCGCCCTGACGATGGGCTACGGCATGCTCTGCTTCCAGCCGGCGGCCCGCGTCGGCAACCCCAAGCGGTGGCGCGAGGATTACCAGACGATCACGATCGACGCCGTCTGGCGCGAGCTCGAGCGGGGCGCCGGGGTGCGCCTGCCGTGGCGCCATCTGCAGATGGGCGATCAGCGCTGCAACCGTTCGGCCTACGGGGTGCTGGCCGGCCGGCGCTGGGTCCCGCTGCTCGACGATCGCGATCCCCGTGACCTGCACGTTCGCGACATCTTCCTGGCGACGCTGGGCGGGATGGTGACGACGGGCGGATCGTTCCGGCGTGCGTCCAGCATTCGGTGCTCGAGCGCGACGAGAACCGCCGACTGCTCGCGCTGCTGCCGATGGCCCGACCCCCAGCGGTCGGCGCGGATGCGGTCGGCACGGACGCCCCACCCCGAGCCGCGGCGCCTGAACCCCGGATGGAGGGCGGACGGGCTGACCAAACCGCGGCGCTTGGCGACCGCGTGCGGCACAGCGTGGCGAGCGATGACCCGCGCCGTTCGCTGCGCGCCGACAGCGTCCGCTTCCTGCGTACGGTGGCGCTGTCGGTCGGCATCCAGGGACCGACGGCCGGGGTGATCGTCGGCCCGGCGGTGCTCGCGGGCATCGTCGGAGGCGCCGGAGCTCTGTCCTACCTGCTGGCGCTGGTGGCGATGTCGTTCGTCGCCTACGCGTTCATCCTGTTCACGAGGTCCTTCAACAGCTCGAGCTCGGTCTACGCGTTCAACGGGTCGACTCTCGGGGCGCGGTACGGCTTCGTGTCGGTGTGGATGCTGCTGCTCGTCTACATCTCGTTTGCCGCTGGGGTCTATGCCAGCACGGCTAACATCGCCGGAGCGCTGCTCAGCTCGTTGGGGGTCGAGGGGTGGTGGGTGTGGCTCGCGGTGATCGGCTGGGCGCTGACGATCGTGTTCGCCTACCTGTCGTTCGGGCTGTCCTCCCTGCTGATCCTGGCCTGTGAGGGCATCGCGGTGGCGCTGATCGCGGTGGTCGGCGTGGCGGTGCTCGTCAAGGGCGGCTATCACGATCGCGCGCTGTCCACCGCGCCCTTCCAGACGCATGGGATCAGCTTCGCGGTGCTGGGACTCGGGGTCGTCTCCGCCTTTGGAGGGTTCTCGGGCTTTGAGGGGGCGGCCACGCTCGGCGAGGAGTCAAAGCGCTCGCAGCGCACGATTCCCGCCGCGGTGGCCGGCTCGCTGATCGCTTCGGCCACGGTGTACATCGCCTTCGCCTGGATCGTGGACAACGCCTACGCGACCCCTCGCGCCCTCGCCGCCGATCCGGCGCCGCTCGTGCACCTCGCCACCGGATACGTCGGCCCACTGATGGGCAAGCTCGTCAACCTCGCGGGGGTGATCAGCGCGTTCGGCGCCCAACTGGCGTGCATCGCCGCTGCCAACCGACTGCTGTTCGCGATCGGTCGCGAGCTCGGCGCCGGCCGGCGGGCGACGAACCTGCTTGTCGCCACCAGCCGCCGCGGTTCGCCGATCGGCGCACTCGTGGTCGCCGGCAGCGTCAGCCTCGGTGGGCTGCTGGCGTTCTCGTTTGAGCCGACCCCGATCCGGGCGCTCACGCTCATCATCCAGTACGGGGCCTACCTCGTCCTCGCCGTGTATCTGCTGACCGTAATCGCGGCGCTGGTGATGGTCTGGCGACGCGGACGCCGGCCGATCCCCTTGATCGTCCTCAGCCTCGGGATCCTCGTGCTCGGATATGTCCTCCGTGATACGTTCTCGCCCCTCCCGGCTGGGCCGTTCAGGGTCGTCGCGCTGGCCGCGCTCGCGAGTCTGCTCGCGGGGATCCTGTTCGCCCTGATCCCGGCCGTGCATCGTCGGCTCGGCTCATCGGCGCTGGTGCATCGTCGGCTCGGCTCATCGGCGCTGCTGAGGGCGACCCGCGTGCCCGGGCCGATCCTCGACTCGCCGCCCCCGAGTTGATCAGCTCCGCTCGGAGCTGCCCCCTCGCGTCTGGATCGCGAGTCGGTGAGCAGGTGCGATTCGGGGTACAGACAGATCATGGATCAACTCGCGGTTCCCAACCCGACACCGGGCCCGCCCACCCCGGCGCCAGGACCGTCCGGTCCGACGCCGCCTGGTCCGGATCCGAGACCCCCGACGCCCTCCCCGCCTGGAGGCCCCGGGGTGCCCGACCCGCGGCCACCGACACCCGGGCCGCAGCCTCAGATCTAAGCGCCTCGGTCCACAATGGGCGTGGCGCAGTAATCTGGAACTTGGTGTAGGGCGCAGTACGTGGTATGACCGGACTCTATGAGCGCTTCCTTCACGTGGAGAACGTGCTTCACCATCACTTCGTCGCGCACAGCGTGGCGGTGCTGCGCGTCGCCGTCGGGGCGGTGTTTCTCGGCTTTGGAGTGCTGAAGTACTTCCCGGGAGTCAGCCCGGCCCAGAACCTGACCGAGGCGACCACGCACATCCTGTTCCTCGGCCTGATCCCGGGCCGGCTGGCGCTGATCGTGGTCGCGACGCTGGAATGCTTCATCGGGGCTGCGCTGATCGCCGGGCGTCCGATGCGCCTGGCGCTGTGGCTGCTGGGGTTCGAGTTCGTGGGCATCCTCTCGCCGCTGGTGCTCCTCCCGGCGCGCCTGTTCGCAGGACCCCATCACGCACCGACCCTCGAGGGCCAGTACGTGCTCAAGGACGTGATCCTGGTTGGTGCCGCGATGGTCATCGCCGCGGCGACCTTCCGCGGTGGGCGCCTGATCCGCGGCGACCTTCCCCCGACCTCCGCGATCAGGCCCCGCGAGGCTCTCGACGGCGAGCAGAAGCTTCGTCTGGTGCTCGACGGCGCCAGTGATGAGAACCTGATCGCCGAGCTGTGTGAGCGCCAGGGCATCTCCGAGGCGGAGTTTCACAACTGGCGTCAAACCGCGCGAATGGGCGCGGCACGGGCCCTCGATGAGGACGCGATACCCGCGCTCCGGTGACGCCTGACGCCCGGCGCGGCCGCTCGGCGTGGGCGAGCTGGAAGAGAGGTCTGCGGGGGTGAGCGGCGCCGCGATCCTGAGCCTGAGGGGAGCGAAACGCCACCCATTGCCCGAGATAGCCCACCGAAGGAGATCAGGTAGGCGTTGATCACCCAAGCCAGGCGGAGAAGTGAAGGTCGCTCTGGATCGACGGGAGCGCGACGTTGACCACCGTGACAGCTGCTGCTCGCGGGCCGCTTTGGCGACCTGCTCGGCCACCGGCGGATGTTCCTCGTCGGACTGGGCGCCTTCACAGCGGCCTCGATCGTCTGCGGGCTGGCCGACGTACTGCGGTCGGCGAGCGTCGCCGACCTGAGGTCTGAGCTGAGCCGTCGCGCGTTCGCTGCGGGCCGAGCTCAGGGTTCCAGCTGCAGGGAAAGGCCGAACAGCGGGAACAGCGTCTGGGTGTTGAGGAAGAACGTGAATTCGCCAATTCGGCCGCCGTCGATCTCGAGCACCTGTAGCGCCCACGGCTCATATCCGGCCGCCGACGGCGCCGGCTTGTACTGGCCAAAAGCCGGCGAGCCATTGGCCGAGACGGTCGGGATCACGCGCGAACCGCGACAACCGTTGCCCGGTCCCACCCACCAGGCCAGGATGTCGTCGCGTCCGGCCAGCCACAGATCGTAGGGTGGCATCGACTGCGTGGCGTCCTCGTGGATCAGGGCGGTCAGCGCCTCGATGTCATACCGCTCGAAGGCGTCAACGTAACGCGCCAGAAGCGCCTGGTCAGGCGCTTGGAGGTCGGTCACCCGCAGGGCGGTGTCGCTTCGGCCGGCGGCCAGCGTCGCCCGAGCCCGCTGTAGCGCGCTGTTGATCGAGGCGACACTGGTCTCGAGCAGCTCCGCGGCTTCCGATGCCTTCCAGTGCAGGACCTCACACAGGATCAGCACAGCGCGCTGGCGGGGGGGAAGCTCTTGCAGGGCGGCAACGAAGGCGAGGCGCAGGCTCTCGCTGCGAACCGCCGCGTCGGCCGGATCGGGGGTGGGGGAGACGAGCGTGTCGGGCATCGGCTCGATCCAGGCATCGTCGGGCAGCGTGTGGAGGTGGGCCAGCTCGGCCTCCTGCGCCGGGCCGAGGTCCATGGGCCGCGCCCGTCGCTTGCGCCCGTCCAGATAGTCCAGGCAGACATTGGTGGCGATGCGATACAGCCAGGACTTAGCCGACGAGCGGCCCTCGAAGCGGTCGATGCTGCGCCAGGCGCGCAGCAGGGTGTCCTGTACGGCGTCTTCGGCTTCGAACGGCGACCCGAGCATCCGGTAGCAGTAGCCGGTCAGGGCCGAACGATGCTGCTCGAGGTCAGACGAGATCAGAGCTGCGCTGGGTGAACCCGGCATGCGTTCATCTTAATGCGAGTCGTGAGGACAAGCCAATCTCACGCCAATGAACACGCAGCGCCACCACAGCCTGCGCCGCCGGGGCGGGTCGACGCCGCATCCTGCCGGTTGCCCTAGATGAAGTCGTTGCCTGTCAGCACGTAGACGAACGGCACCAACGGCACGATCGCCGTGACGCCCCAGGTGAGCTTGGCGATCAGTCCGATGTCCCGGCGCAGAGCGAGGTTGATCCAGATCAGCACGACGGCAATCGGGTGCAGGACGCACAGCACGAGCTCCAGAAGCTTCTTCACGGCGGCTCCGTTCCTCAAGGATGACAACATTGATTGGGTGGCTGACGATACTTCGCTCGTTGAGACCGGAGTCGTGTTTGCGCCGGTAGCTCCGCAGGAGGCGAGCGATCAGTCTCTGCGACGCGAACTGCTCGATACCTGGGTCTCGGTGGTCAACGCCGGGGGAGCCGTGGGCTTCACCGCCCCCGCCGACGCCGCGGCCGTCTCGAGGATGTTGGACGGCGCGCTGCAATCGGTGGCGGCTGGACGCGACGCGCTCGGGGTGCTCCGCTGCGGTGCCGCGACAGTTGGCATGGGATTTCTGGTCGATCGCGGCGCCGCGCTCCAGCGCCATTGGCGCACGGTACTTCGGGTCATGGTGCGTCCCGATCTTCAGGGACGCGGCGCAGGTCGCCTACTCCTGCAGGGCCTGCGTCAGATGGCCCGCGAGCTCGGGCTCGAGCAGCTGAGATTGAGCGTGCGAGGCGGCACGGGCGTCGAGCGCTTCTATGAGCGCTTCGGCTACACCCTGATCGGCGCTCACCCCGGCGCCCTGCGCATTGGCCCCGGGGACGACCGTGACGAGATCATGATGGTGGCTCGCCTTTGACCGAGCGAGTGCGGTGCTTGCTCGCGGTCGGCGCACCGGGCGAGGGTGGTGCTTGCTCGCGGTGTCTCACCCGTCCGGGTGGGTCTCGTGGGACGTCACGCTCGGCTCGCCCTGTTGCTCCGGAGGCTCTTGCCCCGGCTTTTCGGCGTGGCCTCCGAACTCAGAGCGCATTGCTGAGAGCACCTTGTTGGAGAAATCACCCTCACCGCGAGACTGGAAGCGTGCGTACAGCGCCGAGGTGATGACCGCGGCGGGGACCCCGAGATCGATTGCCGCGTCCACGGTCCAGCGCCCCTCTCCGGAATCGGAGACTCGGCCGGCGAAGTCAGCGAGCTGCGGCGAGCGGGCGAGCGCATCGGCGGTCAGGTCCATCAGCCACGATCCCACGACCGAGCCCCGCCGCCACACTTCTGCCACTTCGCCGACGTCGATGTCGTACCGATACGCCTCCGGGTCACGTAGCGGCGTTGTCTCGGCATCGAGCTCGCCGGGCGACTTCGTGCCGGCGTCGGCGTGCTCGATGATGCTCAGCCCCTCAGCGATCGCAGCCATCATCCCGTACTCGATGCCGTTGTGGACCATCTTGACGAAGTGTCCGGCCCCGCTCGGCCCGCAGTGGAGATAGCCGTCCCGCGCGGTGCCGTCTGGACGGGTACGACCCGGAGTCGGCGCCGCGCTGGACTCTCCCGGAGCGATCGTCTTGAAGATCGGGTCGAGGTGCTCGACGGGACCCGGTTCTCCTCCGATCATCAGGCAGTAGCCACGGTCGAGCCCCCAGACACCGCCGCTCGTCCCGCAGTCGACGTAATGGATCTCGCTCTCGGCGAGCTGCTCCGCCCGGACGATGTCGTCGCGGTAGTAGGAGTTGCCGCCGTCGATCACGATGTCGCCGGCCTCCAGCAGGTTGGTGAGCTGGTCCAGCGTACCCTGCACGATCCCGGCGGGAACCATGATCCACATCGCCCGCGGCAGTTCGAGCTTGCTCACGAACTCCTCAAGCGACGTCGTGCCCTGCGCCCCTTCGTCCTCGAGTTGCTTGACCGCGTCGGCGCTGACGTCATAGACGACACACCGGTGGCCATCTCGAAGCAGTCGGCGGACCAGGTTCGCGCCCATCCGCCCCAACCCGATCATCCCTAGTTGCATTGGCGAGTCGGTCGGCATCGGTCATGTCTCCTCAGGATCGAGATGTCCTCGTCGAACGGCGCTGTCCCGTGCTGCGCCTGTCGAGGCCCGTGAACACCGTAGCGGCGGCGGGAAGCGGTCGTAGGCAGCGACGCCAGCGCCACGCGCGCGAGGGCGGCAACTGGTGCACCCGCACCCATGCCGAAGCACCGGAACCGATCGAGTCGTTCCAGCCTTCGGGAGGGGCTGGCCGCCCGCCGCTCGATGACACGCTGGTCTCAAGGCTCGATCACACCTCGTCGTCCTGCGCTGACCCGGCGAGCACAGCATCGCCGACCCAGGCGACCTAACCGCCGTCGCGCGGTCCACGTCTACCGAGCCATCGAACGCGACGGGAGACTACGAGCCGAGGAGCCGACCTCCGGGCAACCACCATGATCCGCCGATAGCCGCGGGCGCGTCAGGCTGGTCGCGAGCGGGCTACCGGTTACGTCTACCGCCCCGACTGCCTGCTGCAGGCCATCTCGCCGGTCGTTCACCAATCGGGACCCGGGAAGAGGCCTCTTCTCGGACCTGATCTGAGTTCCGGCCAGTACACAGCCCGGCGGGGGCTGGTAGCCCAACCGGTGGATGCAGCAGGGGTAATGAGTGGGTGCCGGGGGTAGCTTTGCCCCGGCGATGCACTCGCCCGCCCCGCCGCGCTCGGATCGGTCGGATCCACCCGTCCTACACTTGGGCATGATGAGCATCTTCGTGAAGCTGCCCGCCGAGCCCTCCCCTCTGCTCTTCGCCCGAGCCGCGCGCCCAGCCGTCACGCCGGACGAGTTCGGTGCTCGCGTGCTGGCCGGGCAGATCGCAATACGGCGCCGTCTGCGCTTCGCCCGACGATGGCGGCACGCCACGGCATCATGAGCACGAACAGCACCGTTGACATCGACGGCCTGTCGGTCGACACCATTCGCGTGCTGGCGATGGACGCGGTGCAGCAGGCCAACTCCGGCCATCCGGGCTTGCCGATGGCGATGGCGCCGGCGGCTTACCTGCTCGCCACCCGGTTCATGCATCACAACCCGAAGGACCCCGCGTGGCCGGACCGCGACCGGTTTGTGCTCTCGGCCGGGCATGGCTCGATGCTGCTCTACGCGATGCTGCATCTCAGCGGCTATGACCTGGCGCTGGATGAGCTTAAGCGCTTTCGGCAGTGGGGCTCGCTGACTCCGGGGCATCCCGAGCGCGATCGTGCGCATGTCACTCCCGGGGTCGAGCTGACCACCGGCCCGCTCGGGCAAGGCTTCGCTAATGGGGTGGGGATGGCGATCGCCGAACGGTGGCTGCGCGCGCATTTCGGCGCCGAGGTTCAGGACCACCGCGTGTTCTGCCTCTGCTCAGACGGCGATGTCCAGGAGGGCATCGCCTCTGAGGCGGCTTCGCTGGCCGGGCACCTGGGCCTCGGCCGGCTCGTCTACCTCTACGACGACAACCACGTCCAGCTGGACGGGCCGACCCAGAACGCGTTCTCTGAGGATGTCTCAAAGCGCTTTGACGCCTATGGCTGGCACACGCTGCTCGTCGACGACGTCAACGACCTAGACCAGCTCGCGGCCGCTATCCAGGCAGCGATCGACGAGGCCGAGCGCCCCACGCTGATCCGCGTGCGCTCGATCATCGGCTGGCCCGCGCCGCATGTGCAGGGCACCTCAGACGCCCACGGCAAGGCG
>JAABUJ010002126.1_pt1 | contig 25630 bp, 16 predicted proteins | sample 5559131 | NCBI WGS metagenome assembly JAABUJ01 (sample SAMN10711875, study PRJNA513366) | rock metagenome | isolation source: Antarctica rocks | place: Antarctica: Victoria Land, Mt New Zealand nord | collected 2016-01-07
AGTATCCGATCCCGGCGCCGCCCCAAACGGGCCAGGCGGCAGTTCTCTGCGGCTAGAGAGCGGGGTCGTCGCCGGTGAGGAACGAGGCGAGCGACGCCGCCCACTCGTCCGTGGCTCGATCGCGCACCCTGAGGACGCTAACGACGCCGGTCGCGTCGCACCCCGCCGCGCTCGACCGACCGAGCCACAGGGCGAGGGCCGTGAGCGCGTTCGCGCCTGCGCCGCACGCCTCCGCCGTGCCGGCTGTTTCCTCGCCCGCCGCAACGGCGGCCACATGTCGCGCGAGCCCGGCGAGGCCCGCCGCGTCGTGCGGCGCGAGGAGCGCCGCGGCCAGCTCTGCGCGCTCACGCCGCACGAGGGCATCGTGCGCTAGGGTCGCGTCGAAGAACTGCTCGGGCGGGTCGCCCGCACCGTACGGCGCGGGCTCGTAGGCCGGGTCGAGCGGGAGCATCGAGCGGCGCAGGCGAATAACCTGTTGACCCCCCACCTGAGGTGTGCTATCGTAGTGGTGCATGTGGTGTTAGTCTCCCTTATGCACTAAGAGCCGGCCGTGGCTGCTATCCACGGCCGGCTCACTTGTCTCTCTCGTTGTACGTCTGCCAATGCATTGCAGGGCCCGCAGGCCCCCTAAACATTCACGGCGACCACCCCTCCTTTCGAGTACTGACAGCCTGCCTCCTCGGCGGCCGGGCGGCTAGCCCCGGCCGGATACGCGGCACCGTGTCCGTGTATTTCGGCTATTGGTGTTTGACAGTGCGCGATACGCGACAGGACAAGGTGTGACGGCAGCCCCGCACGCGACGTATCGCCGCATGCAGTCGCTCCCCTTTACCAGTCCTTCCAAACGGCCTGCCTTTGGGCGTTTCAAGACGGCCAACCTTGGAAAATACACGCTCCCGTTCACCGATGTCCCCCAGGATGCGCGACGAAGATGATGGCGCGGTACTATGGAGGGCAAGTAAGGCTAACCTGGACACGTCTCACGAAGGAGAAGGATCTATGTTCTCGCTCAAACGGCACCTGGTCCTGACGACGCTGACGCTGGCCTGCGCCTTCGCGGGGAGCGTCCCGCGCGCGCACGGCTCGACGCGAGCACTGCCCGCCCGGTTCCCGGCGCTGGATGGCGGCCAGGCCGTGGCGCCGCACGTCCTCGTGAGCGCGCTGACAACGGCGCCGGACGGCACCCTCTACGCCGGCGGCAACTACGCGGTGCCCAACACCTCCGCCTACGCCAATAGCCCCGTCTATGCCCTGGGCAGCGTGTGGATGGTTTCGCGCGACCATGGCGCGACGTGGTCGCAGCGCTTGAGCACCACCGACCCCCACGCCTTCCCCAAGTCCGGCGTCGCGCCGTGGACGGACCATACCGCGTGGCCGATTGACTTCACGCCCGCGGCCATCACGGTCGACCCGCATCACCCGAATGTCATCTACGCTGCGGGTTGCACGGACACCGGCGGGCACTCGGGCGGACGGTGCGCGTTCCCGCTGGGTGGGCCGATGGTCGTACGGTCGACAGATGGCGGCCAGACTTGGCAAACCAGCCTGAGCCAGGCCAACATCGTCAACACGCCGGCGCTGCGCGCGGCGTATCAATATAGCGGCGCGATTCCGACGCAGGCATATGCCGTCGTCGTCGACCCCCGCAACAGCCAGCACCTCTACGCCGCTTTAAGTGGGCTGGGTGTGGTGAGCAGCGCGGACGGAGGGCGCACGTGGACATATGTGACGCAGCCGCAGAGCAACCAGACGACCCGGCCATGCGAGTTGGTGCTCGACCCGCGACGTCCGAACACGCTCTACGAGCTCGATCGGGCGGGCGCGCTCTACCGCACAACTGATAGCGGGGCACACTGGGCCGTCCGCTCCCCGCTCAACCTTGTGGTCAGCGGCACCTCGTCCAGCTTGACCTTCGTGGGCACGACCCTATACGTGACGGCCGCCAAAGGGATCTACGCGAGCACCGACGGCGGTGTTCATTGGCAGTTGCGCTATCCGGCCCCACCGACAGGCGGGTTTAGTGAGAGCGTGCGCGACGCGGCGGGCTGGATCGCAGCCTTTGAACCTCTCAAGGCCGGCCCGGTCGCTGGTTTATACAGGATGCGGGACGGTCAGATGTGGCAATCGGTCGCCGATACCGACAAGCGAGGGCCGCAATACTTCGGCTCGCTCGACTTCAGGACCGAGGGCACTTACCTGGTGACGCGCCTGTGGGAAGACCACCGCGCACGCGTCGTCTTCACGGCGGGCGCAACGGGTGGCCTCTATCGATGGCAGGCTAACTAATGAAGCGGTTGCTCGCGCCGCTGATGGTGGTCGCGCTGCTCGTCGGCGTCGTACCATTAGGGGTTAGTCTGGCGGCGCGAGTGCTCGGGCCGCTGCGGGCTGGTGCAAGCTCGTGTGGCAGTCCGCACCTGGCCTCGCCGGACTACCAGGCCCCCGACACGGTGGATTACTTCGTGCAGGAGAATGTAGTTACGCCTACTGCTACGGCGCAGATCCACCTGGCGGCCTATGCCATCCCCAAGACCCAAGACCTTGGGACGCCCCATGTGATAGATCACAAAATTCTCGACAACGGGTACCACGAGATCCCTCCCGGCCCCACAAGGGGCGGTGTCTGGACGATCGACACCGATCCGTGCTACGCCGATCCGACGAACAAGCAACCCGTAACAGGCACGAAGTCCGACCGCTACTACTTCGAGGGGACGTGGGCCGCGCCCACGATCCCGGGCTCGTACGAACTGGAAGTCGCCGTTGCCTTCGCTGATGGCACGGTCGTGAACTACCTGGTCAACATGGAGGTTTTGCCGCCCCCGTCGCCGGGCCAGTCCTTACCGCAGTTCAACAGCTTCGTGCGCGATGCGGTCGACGTGCAAGGCATCGACGGCACCCCGCAGGATACCGTCAATAACGCCTACGATCTTAAGGCGTTGCCGGATCAGCTAGCCATCGAGACCACGTACTACTTCCAGGGTGATCCGTCTCCCCAGCAGGGCCAGAGCAAAATGGCCAACGCCATGCTGGATTCCGACGTTACCGACCAGAACGTCTTTCAGAACATCGACCAATCGGGCGGCGCGCAGGGCGGGCTAGGCGGAGGAGGGGGAGACAATCGCATCACGCTGCCGCCGGCTGGGGTGGGCCGGTCGAACCTCACCTACGACCAGAGCTATATCGGCGCAGACAAGAAGCTGGACCACATCACGCAGACACAAGGATGGGTGATGGTAGAACCGCGGATCCTGCCGCCGGGTATGGTGAGCGACCAGCAGTACTCGTATCTAGCCGAGGTGCACGAGCCGGTGACGGTGCACCAGGACAACCCCGCCGACCCGAACAACCCAACCTATCTGCTCAAGGTGGGTAGGTACAGCGTGGACAACGGGTTCTTCGGGCCAGTCAGCGACGGCAAGAACACCGTCGGCGTGAACTTCGGCGACGGCCAGGGCCTGACGTTCTACGCCAACCCCGGGCATGCGGTGCTCGACCACAGCCCGGACCATGCCAAGTGCAACCGGGACACGACCAAGACGTGCATCTACTGGGACCAGGTGCCCCAGAGCGCGGTCGGCGAGAACACCACGCTCACCTACCACCTCCACATCAACTACACGACTGGCGTCCCGCGCGGCGAGGATCCCACGGCCGTCGACGTGGACGTGCCCGGCGATCAGCCCTGGTACAACGTCGCGCCGAACCTCGTGCCGATGACGGAGACGGCGCGCTACGATGCGCACGTGACCGCGTCTTTCAAGATCAAGGACGACAACGGCAACCCGATCCCCGCCATACAGAGCCTGGACCAGCAGAGCTATCTCGACACGGGAGCGGGCGCACCGGCCGATACACCGACGCCGACCGCGACGGCCACGCCGGTGCCACCGACGGCCACGCCGGTCCCGCCGACGGACACCGCGACGCCACTGCCCCCGACCGCGACGCCTACGCCCGCGCGCGGCGCGCTCGCCCTGGATGCAGCGCCGACGCCGCAGCCCTATGCCTGGATCTTCGATGCTAAAGGTGATAGCGCGTCGGGGAGCGACACGCTCGTGCCAACGACCGCCAGCCATAACCCGCACCCCTCCGATTTCGTATGGCCGGTGGGCCGCCCACTTCACCTCCTCCCCGCATTCTCCGAGCGCCCAAACGGAGTGCACCTGACGCTCACCGACCTCGGCAACGGGGCGCAGGCGAACCTGTTCCCCATCACGGTGACCTCCGAGTCCTACGGCATCAATGACATCGGCTGCGGCGCGCCGACCGACCCCATTTCGGGGACGTATGCGCACGACCCGGCGTACCCGGCCGAGATCCGTCCGGTCACGCACGACCGCGCCGGCTTCCCGAGCGCCATCGATGTCGTGTGGACCAACGGCGATAGCGCGGGCGCGGGTGCGAGTGGACCGCACGCGGACGCCGTGTGCGACATCCCATCCTATCTCGCCGCGCATCATCAGACGACGGTGATGACAATGGGCATCCCCATAGCCTTCGCCGTGAGCCAGCGCCTCGACTTCGCGGTGCGCTTCCCCGCAGGCTCGCCGCCGACGACAAGCGGCGTGTCGACGACCTGCCAGTTGGCCCCTGAGATGGCGGTGGCCCCGCCGCCGACACCGCTGCCGGAGCCCGACGGCGTCACGCCGCCCCCGCCCGCCTTCACAAGCCCGGTGTCCGTCCCGATCGGAGGAGGATGCGCCGCAGGGGACGCGGGGCTGGCCGCGACCGAGCAGGCCCTCCAAGACGGGACGATCGCCGCGCCGGCCGGTACCGACGCCCGCCTGCTCCCCCAGGCATCGGGGCAGGTCTACGACGCGCGCCCCGCGCCGGGCGGGGACACCATGCTGACCTTCTCCGTCGAGGCGACGTGGAGGGCGACACTGCACTATCACCCGCTTTTCCTGCGCGAGGTTAGCCCTGATAAATGAGGTGGCCCTGGCCGTGCCTGCGTGAGCACGGCCAGGGCCACCTCACTCCCCTTTCAGTTGTCGCGCCTTAATTCCCATCCGATCCATCGATAGGACACTGACCGCTGTATCCTATCAACGGTAACCCACCTGCCATGATTTTTGTCCACAGGGTCGTTTTCCTTTGTCAAATCGTTGAAGTGCCCTGGGCCACACTTGGACGCCACATGCATGGCTGCGTGCGTTCCCCACACTCGCCTGTCAAGCAACAATGTCCCCCACGATGCCCGGCCATTGATCGAGAGGCACGGCCACGCCCCGCTGTCCTCGTGGCAATGATAGCCATGCCTTGTCGGCAGGGTCGTCAGATGATCCACATGAGAGGAGGGAGGAGACGTTCACGTCTCCTCCCTCCTCTCATGTGCCTACCCCATCTACCTATTCCCCCCACCAAACTGGGTTTGCGGAGTGTTCTCTGTTATCACCGCCTCCAATGATAACGATGATTGGCAATGACCTGATAGCGGGTTCATGCAGACCGCACCTCGAGCTCGTCGAGAAGAACGAAACGCGTTCCATCAATGTCGTCCGTGGCATGGCCGTGGAAATGACCATAGAGCCAGGCGGCGGGGCGCGACCGCGCCACGACGAGATCATACAGACGCCGCAGGTCGTCCCTTTCGTCATTCACTTCCTTGAGGAGCGTCGGATCACGCTGCGCGAATGACCGGACGAGGGGGCTGCCCCCGGACGACGCGACGGGATGGACGAAAGGGGGTGCGCTGTGCGTGACAACGGCCCATAAGCCCGTGAGATCCGCCGCCGTCAGCGCCTGTGCGTCGAGCCGGAAACCCTCATCCGTCCAGTAGCTGCAGCCAACACGTCGTTCGCGTCGATCGATCGACAGCGCGCCCCCAACGAACAGCATCTTGCGGCCGTCCACCATCTCCACCGTATAGTCCGGCACGAGACGAATGCGACTATAGTCTCCCGTATGCTCGTTGCCGCTCCGAAAATAAGCCGGATCGTCGTGGTTGCCGCGGATGGCGAGGAGGGTATTCTCGGCGCCGGCGAGGAACGTATCGAGCCACGCCAGGGCAGTGCGCTCTTCCAGTCGGCCCGCCGGGCCGCCGAAGCCAACGCCGAAATCGCCCACCTGGATGATCGTTTCGCCGCGCACCCCCAGGCGTCGCAGTTTGCTCTCCAGTGGGCCCCATTTTCCGTGTACGTCGCCAACGAACAGCATCCACTCATCTCCTCGCCTATGGACTCTGGCTAGAAGGGTAAGCCCCCGCTCTGTGCAGTATCCGCGATCGCTTGCATGACGACGCGCGCATGACGGTCGAAAGTGCCGAACGCTGCGCAACATAGCAAAAGTCGAGGAAGGTCGATGCCCGGTGCGCGATGACGTTGCGGCCATCAGGGATGCGCCGGGCAGGCGGTTGCTCCTGCACACGACAGCGTATACGTGCGAGCGCTGTGGCGCTCGCCAGGAGTACCACCATTACGTCGGTCGCACACCGCGCTACTGCCGTGATTGTCGTGCCGAGCGCGATGAGGAACGGGCAGAGGCGGATCGTGTCGCGGCGCGCGAACGGTCTCGGCGACGGCGCATGCGGATCAAAGAGGATCGAGTCGAGCGAGAAGCTATCGCGCCACCGACGTTTTGAGAAATGAGACAGACGCGGGCTGGGGTCTTCCTCTCAACACTACACACGCCCCCGTGAGCTAGCGGGCCACACAAACCACGTCGAATCGCCATCGTACACCTTTGTATAACCATGTCTCCACGACTGCTTGGTCCAAAGAGCAGATAGTGCGCCGCATATTCTTTAGGCGCCGCTACCCACATTGCGATGTCTCGCATTTGCGTCATGCAATCAATCCGTAGTACTATAACGCCACAGTGGTCCATGATGTGGACCCAAAATGATGGCAACAAGGGGACATGGAGGTAACTGGACCGTGAAGAGGTTGAGAAAGCGTGTCGAGGTTGAGCCCCGTGTTTACGATGCCATTAGGCGATACGCCGAGAAAAGAGCCATGTCTGTTTCTGGCGCCTTTCACGACCTTGTTGTCGAGGCGTTGGAGCAAAAGGGCATTGCATTACCTGCTCAGATTGGGCAGGTAGGCGAGGGGAAATAGGGCATGGTCGTCACTGACGTACGGGAAGTAGTCCAAGAGTTGCTGAAAAGACTGGGACAGCCGGGGCATAACCTGAAGCCGCTCAAGGATCTTTTTTGGACGGAACTCAATTACGGTCGTGGCAGCGATTCCCTGTCGTGCACTAGCTGGCCTAGCAGTGCAAAAGATCCTCTCGCGGAAGACCCCATCTTGTTCGCCTCCGGCGGCGCCCAAGATGATTTCCATGTCATCTATTGTCATTTAGCGTCGGCCAGCCTGTCGCTTGGCGTGGAACGTGAGGTTATCACGCAGCTCCTCCACAATCATCCCTACACCCTCTTCGTATTCTCGAACCGAGATCAGACCCATTGGCACTTCGTCAACATCAAACTGGACGGTCAAAACGCGAATCGTCGCCTCTACCGCCGTATCGCGGCCGGCCCCCAGGAGCGCTTGCGCACCGCAGCCGAGCGCCTATCTATGCTTAATCTCGGCTCGATCGGCGGCGACCTCCTCGGCATCTCTCCGCTTGCCATCCAGCGCAAACATGACGAGGCGTTCGATGTCGAGAAAGTTACCGGCAAGTTTTTTGATGAGTACAATTCGGTGTTTACCCGTGTTGAAGGGCTGATCGATGGTATCGACGACACCGATCGCAAGCGTCTGTTCACGCAACGCCTGTTCAACCGGCTCATGTTTATTGCCTTCATTGAAAAGAAGGGCTGGTTACGCTTCGGCGGGGACCCTAATTACCTGGAGAAGCTGTGGCAGGCGCATGCGACAGTGTCGCCCGCGGATAACTTCTACGAGACGCGCCTGAAACGGCTGTTCTTCTCTGGCCTGAACCGCCCCGGCGGGTCAGATCCTCAGTACCAACACCTTATCGGTGAGACGCCGTACCTCAATGGAGGCCTGTTCGAGGAGGACGGCGACAGTCGAGATCCCGCCATCGTCGTGCCCGACGAGGCCATCGCCGCCGTCCTGCGCGACCTCTTCGACCACTATAATTTTACAGTGACAGAAAGCACACCCCTCGACGTCGAAGTGGCCGTCGATCCTGAGATGCTGGGCAAGGTCTTTGAGAAGCTGGTCACGGGACGGCACGAGTCGGGTAGCTACTATACTCCCAAGCCCGTTGTCGCTTTTATGGGGCGCGAAGCGATCAAAGGGTATCTCGGCTCGTCTCTCCAGCAGGAGACGGCGGAGGCTATCGCCCGCTTCGTGGACGAGCACGACCCGGAAGGACTAAAGAATCCCGAGGCCGTGTTGGAGGCGCTACGCCGCATCAAGATATGCGACCCCGCCTGCGGCAGCGGGGCGTACGTTCTGGGTCTCCTGCAAGAGTTGCTGGAGTTACGCGCGAGCCTGTTCGCCCGCACCAAAGTGGATGCCATCACTGTATACGAACGCAAGTTGGAGGTCATCCAGAACAACGTCTACGGCGTTGATATCGATCCCTTCGCGGTGAACATCGCGCGGCTGCGCCTATGGCTCTCGCTCGCCGTCGATCACGATGAGAGCAGCCCGCTCCCGCTCCCCAACCTCGACTTTAAGATCGAACGAGGGGACAGCTTGACCGCGCCCAATCCCGCAGGCTATGACTTCAGCAGCATCCTCGGAGGCGGCTTCGCGCCGCAGCGGGAGGACGAGCAACTGCAATTCGTCGGCATGCTGCCTCCCAAGGGTGTGCAATTAGGCTTCGGTGATGATCAATTGCTCCGTTACGTTGACCGCTATCTCGAGGCCAAGAGGGACTATCTGGACGCGCATGCCGACCGGAAGAAGGAGTTGCGCGCGGAGATCGGGCGGCTCAAGGCGGAACTGAAAGAACTTCCGCGCAAAGGCGTGACGGCGATGACGGGCTTCGATTGGCTCATCGAATTCCTCGAAGTGTTCATCGATGGGGGCTTCGATATTATCCTGGCTAATCCCCCGTATGTCCGCGCCGATGCACAGTTTAAGCACATCCAGGACTATCAATCTCGCCAAAATGCCATCGCGACGTGGAGAGATTATCGTCTGATCGTGTCAAAGAGCAACATCTATCAGACGCTCTACGAAAAATGGGACCTCTACATACCCTTCCTAGAGCGCGCTTTTCAATTACTTCGCCATGGCGGCCACATGGCCTTCATCATCCCCGACGCATACAACGCGGCGAAGTATGCCCTCAAATCGCACCAGTTCTTCTTACAAGAGACGCGTATCGACCGGCTAGACTTTTGCACGGATATACCACTTTTCCAGGCGGGCGTGAACAATACTATCCTGAACTATACGAAGCGCGCGCCAGCCGTCGCCGACGAGCCCGTGCGCGTCCGGCGTAAAGGTGATAACCCCGACGATTTCGACGCACACAAACGGGTGTTGCCAAGCGCGCCACAGGCGACCTTTGGCCTGGCGCTGTTTCGGCCCGATGGAGAGCGGCCAGGGCGGCAGGCGGCCATAACGCTGGGTATGGTGTGCTACATCAGCAAGGGGATGGTTATTCACGCGGATGAACGTGGGCACAAGGGGGCGTTTGTCACTGACGATTTGATCTCATCGGTCAAGGACGGCCGTCACCCCAAGCCATTTATACAAGGGCGCGACATCGCCAAGTGGCTGCCGCGCCGCATTCAGTACCTCGAATGGGGAACTGAGCGTGCGCCCGCGTGGTTTCGTCGCCCCACCTTCCCCGAGTTGTACGCCGTACCGGAAAAATTTATTACGATGGACATCGGTGGCGAGATATTACGCGTCGTGTATGATACGCGGCATCTCTTGCATAATCATTCCGCGTCATCCGTTGTTCCCTGGCACTATCTACACGGCGTCAGGAATAAATCAATTCAGAAGACGGCGAAGTACAGCGACGAACTCAAGCCCGGCGAAACACCGCACATCCTACGCGAGGATCTGGAGAAGCTGGCCCGCTCATTCCACCCCAAATATATCGTCGCCATTATGAATTCCGCGGTTGCCCGGGGATTCGTCAATAAGCGTCGGAAGAGTAAAATCAATATCTATCCCGAGGATTGGAAGCCCTTGCCCATCGCTCCGGCGACAGAAAAGGAGCAAGGGGACGTAGTCGAGCTGGTGGACGCGCTATTGGCGGAACTGGCGCGCTATGGGGCCGCGTTGCCCGCGGCGGGCGGCGCCGTGGCGCTGGAGCGGGAACTCGATGCCCATATCGCGCGGCTCTACACGCGTCACGGGATCACGCTGACCGACGAGACAAACGGCGGAGACGACTAATGCCGACGCACGACATCGTAGACAATCGCAACGAGAAGTTACTCGATCACATCCGGGGCACCCTCGACTCATCCCAGGCCGCCCACTTCGCCGTGGGCTACTTCTTTCTCTCGGGCTTTGAGAGCATCGCGAATCGTCTCGACGGCCTCGGTGAGTTGCGCCTGCTCATCGGCAATACCAGCGATCACAAAACCATCGAGCAGATGGTCGAGGGCTACAAGCGGCTCGACCTGGCCGAGGAGGAGATCGAGGCGCAGGTGTACCCCAAGAGAACGGAAGTGGTCCGCATCACCGCCGAGGCGGCCGCGCATGTCCGCGTCATCGTCGAGCGGATGGACCAGACCGAGGAAGCCGAAACGTTGGTTAAGGCGCTCGTCCGCATGATTGAGGAGAAACGGCTCAAGGTGCGCGTGTACACGCGCGGTCGTTTGCACGCCAAGGCGTACATCTTCGATTACGGCCCCATCTACGACGCCACGGGCAAGTCGCTGGAGCGCCCGGAGAAGGGTATCGCGATCGTCGGCTCATCCAACCTCAGCCTCGCCGGCATCGCGCACAACACGGAACTGAACATCGTCGTTCACGGCAACGACAACCACACCGAACTGACGCGCTGGTTCGACGGCCTATGGGATGAATCTCAGGACTTCGACGAGGCTCTGATGCAGGAGATGCAGCGGTCATGGGCTGGCGCGCAGGTGCGTCCCTATGACATCTACATGAAGACGCTCTATGCGCTCGTCAGGGACCGTCTGGAGACCGACGACGACGTGGGCCTGCTCTGGGACGACGACATCACCGAACGGCTGGCCGACTTCCAGAAAGTCGCCGTCCGCCAGGCCGTGCAGATCATCCGCGACTACAACGGCGCGTTCGTGGCCGATGTCGTTGGCCTCGGCAAGTCCTACATTGGCGCGGCCATCGTCAAGCACTTCGAGCGCACGGAGCGCGCCCGTCCCCTCGTCGTCTGCCCCGCCCCCCTTGTGGACATGTGGGAGCGGTACAACGAGGTCTACCAGCTAAATGCCCGCGTCCTATCCACGGGCCACCTGACGGAGGGCGAGGGTATGGACCTCAACTTCCTGCTCTCCGACATCAAGTATCGCGACCGTGATTTCGTGCTCGTAGATGAGAGTCATAACTTTCGTAATAACGACACGCAGCGATACCGCATGCTGCACGACTACCTGGCCGCGTCGGGCAAGCGCGTCTGCTTTCTGACAGCGACGCCCCGCAACAAGAGCGCCTGGGATATCTACCATCAGATCAAGCTCTTTCACCAGGACGACGTGACCGATCTACCCGTCGATCCGCCGAACCTGCGCGAGTATTTCAAGATGGTCGATCAGGGCAAGCGCGGTCTGCCCGACTTGCTTTCTAACATCCTGATCCGGCGCACGCGCAACCATATTCTGCGCTGGTACGGCTTCGACGCCGAGACCAACCAGCCGGTCGACCCGACCGCGTTCCGCGCCTACCTCGACGGGCGTAAGCAAGCGTACGTCGAGGTCGGCGGCAAGCACCAGTTCTTCCCACAACGTGAGTTGGAGACCATCGAATACAGCATCGAGGACACCTACCAGGGCCTTTATCAGGAGTTGCGCGCCTACCTGGGTAAGTCCGAAAAGACGATCGCGCGCAAGGACGGCAAGCCGCGGCCGGGCCAGCTGTGCTACGCCCGCTATGGTTTGTGGAACTACGTGCGCCCCGAGGTGCAGCGCCAGGAGCCGTACGCGACGCTCCAGCGCGCCGGACTCAACCTGCGCGGCCTCATCCGTGTCATGCTGTTCAAGCGATTCGAGTCGAGCGTGTACGCCTTCGCCCAGACGGTGCGTCGGCTGCTCCGCGTGCACGAGACGTTCCTTGTTGCCCTGGACCAGGGCATCGTGCCGGCGGGCGAACGAGCGCAGTCCATCCTCTATGAGTCGGACATAGAAGAGCAGAGCGACCTGACCGACCTCATGGACGCGCTGCGGGGCGTGGCCGGGCATTACGACATCAAGGGATTCGACGTACCCCGCCTCAAGCGGGACATCGGCCATGACGTCGCGCTGCTCGAGAAGATACTGGACCTGGTCGAGCCGATTACGCCCGACCGGGACGCCAAGCTCCAGACGCTGCGCGCGCGTCTGGAGCTGCCACCCCTGCAGGGTGGCAAGCGCCTGATCTTCACGCAGTATGCCGATACTGCCCGCTACCTGCACGAGGCGCTGAACCCCGGCGGCCGACGCGACGACGTAGATGTCATCTACAGCTCGAACAAGGACAAGGCGCGGATCGTCGCCCGCTTCGCGCCCAAAGCCAATAGCGAGTTCCTGAACCCCGGCCCCGAGATCGATACCCTCATCGCCACCGATGTACTCTCCGAGGGACTAAACCTCCAGGACTGCGACGTCATCATCAACTACGACTTGCACTGGAACCCCGTGCGCCTGATCCAGCGGTTTGGGCGCATCGACCGCATCGGCAGCGATCACTTGCGCATCTACGGCTTCAACTTCCTGCCTGAAATGGGCATCGAGAAGAACCTGGGCCTCAAGCAAAAACTGCACAACCGCATCCAGGAGATACACGACACCATCGGTGAGGACGCGGCCATCCTCGACCGTTCCGAGCAACTGAACGACACCGCTTTCTACGCTATTTACGAGCAGCAGCCGACACAACTGAGCCTGTTCGAGGACGACGAGGACGACACCCTGGACCTCTCCGAGGCCGAGGAGATCATGCGGCAAATCAAGAAAGAACAGCCCGAGGAGTACGAGCGTATCGCCGCCCTGCGCGACGGCATCCGCACGGCCACGCCGTCCGCGCAGCGATTGACGTATGTCTTCTGCCAGGCGGGCCGCTATCAGCAGTTGTTTTTGGTGGACGCCAACGGCGATATCATGTCCCGCGATGTGCCCCGCGTGCTCGGCGCGGTCAAGTGCGGGACCGACGCTCCGACGGCGTCACTGCCGGACGGACACAACGCGGCCGTGATGCGCGTGAAGCGTCGCTTTACGGAGGAAGTCAAGCACCGCAAGTCCGAGCGGGAACACACCCTCTCCCTCTCCCACGGGCAACGCTACGCGCTCAGGGAACTGCGTGCAATCTTCGGCGTTGCGGACGAGGATGACAAGCGGGCACAGATCAATATCCTGGAACAGGCGTTCCGCGGGCCGATCACGTCGGCGGTTAAACGCGAATTAAACCATATGCGCAAGCATGGGCTGACGGAGGATGCGCTCTTTAAGAGCCTGACGGCTACCTACCATCAGCACAACATGCGTGATTGGCTCGACCCCCAAAGCAAGAGCCAAGAGGACGGAACGGTGCGCGTTATATGTAGCGAAGGGTTGGTTTAGTGATGACTCCCCATGGATAGATTTATTGTAATCGCTCAGAGGGTGCGTGACGCTACGCGGCGACTGGCAGGGGCACGGTGAGCGTCGTCGGTTGATCCTGGGGCCGCAGGGAGGGTGGCGCCGCGCCGGTGTGGTGGGCCGTGCACGCGTCGGTCAGATAGTCGAGCACGTCGCGCTCCTGCTGGCGCAGCATGGTGACCACCGTCAACAGGCGCGCCACGAAGATGCTGCCCTCCGCGCTCTGCGTGCCGAAGCTGCGGTGCCATAGCACCGCACGGCGCAGCGCCCGTTCGGCGGCGTTGTTGGTCGGCTCGACGCCCTCCACCTGCACAAAGGTCCACAACGCGGCCTCCACCTTGAGGATGTTGGCGCAGGTATGGCGCGTTTTGGCGTGCTGGCGGCGCGCCCCCATGCGCAAGAGGCGACCGATCCGCGCCTGCAGCGGGCGCATCTCCCGCTGGAACGCCGCCCGACTCAGGGTGCCGTCGCGCACGCGGTACCACAAGCCGAACATCTCCTCGGCCGCCGTGAGCAACGCGCGCCCCAGGCGGGCCGACGCCCCGCCCCGCTCCACGAACGCGGCAAAGTCGCGCAGGAGATGCGCCCAGCACAGTTGACGCTGGGTGACATCAATCCAGGTATAGCCCGACCAGCGGTCAGACCAGACCACGCCCTGGTAGGTCGGCCCCAGCAGGTCCTTGGCCCCCTGGCTCCCGCGCGTGGCCCGCACCAGGAACATGCTGACCAGCGTCGTCACGGCCACCCACAGCCAGCGGCGCTGCGTCCCTTCCGTCCAGCCGGTCTCATCGACGTTGGCGACGGGCTGCGCCTGCACGAAGGCGTGTGCCTGGGCCACCGGCTCCGCGACGGCCGCGCTGACCTGCCGCTCCAGCGCCGCGCTGCTGCCCACGCTCAGATCCAGGTGGAACAGCGCCCCGAGTAGTTCCTGGGCATCGCGCTGGCTGAGGCCCTGCCGCCCCGTCAGGTAGGCCACCGTCGCCTGCGCCCGCGGCCCAAAGCCCCCACGCGGCATGTCCTGGGGTCACGGCGCGGTCGTCCGCGCCCCGCAGCACCCGCAGGTCAGGGTGTGTTGCCGGTACTCCGTCACCTCCGGTGCCACGCGCGGCACCTCGGCCACCTGGTGCCGCGCCGGGTGGGCATCGTCCCCCGTCAGCGCCGCCCCGCACTGCCCGCACGCCGCCGGGCGTGCCTCCACGATCCGGTCGACCTGCGCTGCCGCCAGCAGCGCCCGCCCGTGCCCCTCATGCCCCGGTTGCCCCCCCGTCGCCCGCCCCGACGGACGGCGCGGCGGGCGCGGTGGCGCGCCCGGTGGGTCCGACGACGGCGGCTTGGACGACGTGCGCGAGGTCTGCCGTCCCTGTTCCTCCAGCACACGCACGCGCTGCTCCAGACCCGTCATGTGCTCCTGCACCAGCCGCACCTGCTGCTGCAACGCCCCGACCAGCACACGCACGGACGGTGGCGTCACCGCCCAGTCCTCCGCTGTGATCCCGTCCGGCCTGTGTGCACTCATGCCCACGCCTCCCTGCAAGATCCTGACCAGACCCCCTCTGAGCGATTACGGGTATGTATCCGCACCATCCTCCGCTCTGTCAAATCTCCCGCCGTTTCAATCCCGCCGATGCATTGCTCAAGTGCAATCATGTCAGTTCCCGACGCACTGTCGGCCTTACTGTCATTTCAATCCTCACCCAACACATCGTTTGGGTGCAACTGTGCATTGCCCGGATGCAGTCTTTATAGTTAGTGCAGGATTAAGGAGCTTCCTTTGCATGCCAACGCACAACCGACCGCGGTCGGCCGGTGGTTTGCCATACGACCGCAGTCGCAGGCTTTGTCCGCTGCAAACAGACCGCCTTAAGACGACATTAGGTACGTTAGACGGCTTCCATCAATGGTTCTCCTCCCCATCCGATCGGTTGTTCCAGCGTAGAGGATGTGATGCCCGTCGTCAAGCTACGGAGGCCACCGACGGGCATCATTAGATGTACAAGAAAAATTTGCGGCTTCCGCCACATGTCGCTGGCCATATACTATCCCGGCCGTCATCATTGTTCATCGATCCTTACACCCCGTGTAAGGCCCCGGCCCGCAACGCCCGTTGCAGTGATGCAACTGGCCCCGGTGCAAGCGTAGGCGCTCTAGGGGGTCATGGATCGTACCGGGGCGCGGCGCGTCGGCCAACACAACCTTGGAGATCGGCTCCGGGCGGCACGCCGGACGCGTGCGCGAGATTCTCGGGGACACATGGTCACGCCGGTCAATGGAGCCGTTCGTGGCCGTGCTACGCGGGAATGACAGGGTGGATCAGATAGTATCTGATCCGCACCGATGTAGAGGGAACCGTCAAGGACTATCCAAGACCGGGCGGCCTACTACAACTACAATGTTACCGTGATTGCTAGTTGATGTTAGCACAGGTCAAGGCCAGCACGGAGGCCGCGACCTTGAGAGCGAAGCCGGCGTTGGTGCGGGCGCGCAAGTGCTGCATGCCCATCGCCTCAGCTTGGCTGTTGACGGTCTCGATGGTCGTACGGAAGGTGCGCAAACCAGCACGCTCGGCCGCCGTGTTCGGGATCATGTTGTCCTTGCGGATCGGCACGAGGCGGACGCCGGTATCACTCAGGATGCTCGCCTCGTCGGGGGCACTGTTGTAGGCCTTGTCGGCGTAGACCCAGGCGTCGGGCGGCAGGCCATAGAGGAGTTCGTGGATGGGGGTGAGGTCGTGGTAGCCCGCGGGGAGCAGGGCGCAGGCGACGGGGACGCCAGCGGTGGTGCAGACCAGGTGCAGGCGCCAGCCGAAGAACTTCTCTTTCTTGGCGGCGCAGTAGCCGCAGTAAGCCCGCCCCCGCACCTTGCGGCAGCGCCACGCCCGCACGCGTCGGCACACCGGCAGCGGCAGACTATCGATCACGAAATCGCAGACGGCCGCCTGCCCGCGTACGACCCGGTCGCCCAGCGTGTCGCGGAACAACTCCAGCCAGTCGGCCAGCGCGTGCAGACGCCGGTTGAAGCGCGAGGGCGAGATGGTGCGCGGGAAGTAGGCGCTGCCGGCGAGCTGGCCGCCCGCCCGTGCGTGATGATTGCCATAGTACCGTGCGGCGAGCACCGCGATGGTGAGGATCTCCGCGTCGCTCAGGCCGGCCAAGCTGTGGTTTCGATGCCCCAGCGTCTTCATTGTGTCATCAATCATGACGTAAATCGCTACAATCAAAGCGTCGTCCATGGGTCCTCCGCTGACTACTCCTGTCGTCGAACAACAGTAGTGTCTGGCCTCGGACCCATGAACGGCAACTAGCAATCACGGTAATGTTATGGCCTTGGCTGGCCGCCTTGCCGTACTCCCACGTCGGCAACGGCCACGCCATGTCGACGCAAGTCGCGCACGACCGCGTCGACAATCGCGGCTGCTCGCTCCACCGCTATCCCCGCGTCGGCCGCTGTAGGCTCTCGGCGTGGGTCGGGGTACCGCGTGTCCACGGCGTATTCGGTGAGGGCGCCGAATTGCCCCAAAGCGCGCCGCACCGTCCAATCGCTGGGGAGAGCGGAGACGAGCGCATCGAGGTCGTGCGTCGGCTCGACCGGCCGCTGCTCCGCGACGAGGGCGGCTTTCACCGCCTTCTCGGCCGCTTGTTGTGCAAGGAAGCAGACGTGGTACGCCGCGATGTCCTGGCCGATGAGTGCGAGCAGGCGGCGGCTAGCGCGCAGATCGAGGAAACTCTTGCGCAGCCAATCCTCGACCTTGTGGTGGATTGTTTCGTTCATAGAGCACCACTCCATCTTGTAGCGCGGGATAGAGGATGGCGCCGACGATGGCGCCTTCCTCCTCTATCTCCGCTGGGGTCGTCGCGATGATATCCTTAGCGACCGGTATCGCGGCCACCTCGTCCCGGATGCGTGCTGCGGCGGCGCGCTTGTCGTCGACCTCGTCGAGGACCACGAGGAGGTCGACGTCGCTGGTGGGACGATGATCGCCGCGAGCGCGCGAGCCGAACAGGATGATGCGCACGGGCCGGAATCGGTGGACGATGGCGTCGACCAGCTCGGGGATGACCTCCTCGGCCGGTGGCCGGGGCCACCGCACGGGCGGTGGCGGGCTGCCGGGAATCAGGCCAAACGCGTCATCCAGGTCCATCGGTATCCCTCGTATGCTACGGGTAGCAGGTGCTATCCGTAGCATACCGCGTGGCGCCCGGAAGCGTGCGGCCGGTGCCGCGCGGTGGGGAGAGCCAGCGCCTCTTGAAGGACGCCGAACTGGCAGTGCCCGGTGCCACCAACCGCGCGCCGTGTCACCGCCCGAATGGCGCGCGCCGCACGATCGCTCACGCATCGCCGGCACGAGGCAGGCAATGTCCCCGCCGCCCAGGACGCCGACGCCATGGTGAACGTGGACGCGACGCTTAACGGTGCAGATCCGGGGCATGTTGACCTCCCCTTGCTCCCTACCGATATCGATCTGTATTGCAATCCCCACCCGATGTGCTGTCCGGATGCAAAAGAATGCCCTCCCCCCACAACAGATGGGCATACATCTGCTTGCAACCCTGCGATGACCTGTAGCTGATGTCACAAGGTAAACCACGAACAATGAGAGATCTTGGTGGTCGACCTGCACCGTCAAGATCTCTTGGCCTACGTATAGTATCGGCCCCCTGTCTAGCCCACGAGCGAGGTGAGCGCGACGCCGCGCGGCATGTCCGCATCGTCCACGGTGACGATGTAGTCTCGCATCGAGCGCGGCGCATCGACGCCATCGCGTCGGGATACCTGTAGGCGCTCGAACAATCTGTGCGCTGGGGCATCACCCAGACTGCTGCTGTGTGTAAATACGTAGAGCGCCTGGCAGGACATCAGACCGCGCGACGACGAACGGTCAAAATCCCACATCTGCTGGAGCGCGTCCCAGAACAGGCCCAGATCTTCGGGGGTTACGCCCGTCTGGCGGCCGAAATGCGCGTTGAAGAAGCCGTGCGCCCGGTACAGGCCGTAGGGCACGATTGCCTTGCGGCCCATCTCCGTCTGCTTCCCACCCGCTCCCGTGGCGCCATCCTCGCCGACGACAACCCGGGCAGCCTCCTCGCGCGTGACGGCGACGCGCGTGATGGACAGCTCGAGGGGCACGATCGGGTCGATAGAGCGGGCGAAAGTGAGCTGCATCGGGCCGCGAACCTGGCCGCAGTTGACGCCCGTCGTCATGACGGCGCCGAACAGACGGATATCGTAGAAATTCTCGCACATCCACTCGCGGGCCCGCTCGATGTCGCCCCTGGCCTGCTTGGCGCCCGTCGATTTCAGGTTCAGGGCAGTGTATGCGCGCCGGTGCTTGGCGTTGAGGGCGTCGCCCCCCTGCACGTAGATCTTGTAGCGGGCCTGGTCCCCGTGCGCGGCGTCGACCCAATCGCGCACCCTACGCTTGATCGCCACGTCGGTGACGAGCCCTTGCATCGTCTCGGGGTCCACGCGCGGCAGGTTGCCGGCGTCCGGGTCGCCGTTCGGGTTGCCGTCGACGACGTCGAACAGCAGGACGAAATCGTGGCGGCGATTGACGTCGAGATGCGATGTGTTGTCCATGTCCTACCCCTCCTCTATTTCTTCCGGACCTTCCATACCGGCGCCATCGTCGCCTGCGGGTCCGCCGTCTGCCGGGTGCGCCAGCCCCGCTTTGTGACGCCGCGCGGCGTCGCGCGCCTCCCCGCGGTCGTGGGCGCGCTGGTGGTAGTAGCCCAGGGCAAAGAGACCCTGCCCCTCGAGCGTCAGGGTGCGCGGGAAGGCCGCGATGCCGGCCTGGATGTCCTCGAGGCGCCGCTGCAGGGCGCGATAAGCGGCGGGCCGGTCGCGCGCGAGTTTGCCGAGGTGCGGCTGCGTGCCGCGCACGAGGCGGCCGAAGACGGACGCCGGCGCGGTGGACGCCGTGCCGTAGAACCGGTCGACGATCGTGGCCGTAAGCCCAGGGACCGCCGCGCGCTGCGCCTCCTCCAGGACGGCGAGCAGCCGGCCGCAGCGATAGGCGGGGTCGGTGTTGTCGGGATCGAGTTGGACCATGGTACCCTCCGTTCGCGCCGGTTCTCCGCCGAGCAGGACCAACTTGATCAAAGCGGCGCGCTGGCGCGTGACCGCCCGCTCGGCTCTGTTGCGGCTGACCGCCCGGTGGAGCAGACTCGCCGGGAGTGGGGTGTCGGTCAGCGCGGCGCGCAGGAGCGCGCGGGATGTCGGGGGCGCGAGCTCCCGCGGGTCGCGGACGGTGGCCGACGCCAGGGCGTAGAGGCCGAGCGGGCGCGGCTCCCCGCCGTACGGGTCGCCGATCCGCTGGCGCTCGAACCACACGGCGAGGTGGCGGCGCACCTCGCCGACGGTGGTGTCTATCCACTCACGGACGACGGCCCGCCCGCCGCTGCCGGAGAGGGCGGTCGCGTAGAACGCCGCCTCGTCCACCCCCGGCATCGGCCGGCCGGTATGGACCGACACGATGAGGCCGCGCACCTGCTCCGGTTTAGGGGCGGCCAGGACATCGCGGAGGGAGAAATCGACCCTCTCGCGCGTCCAGAAAATGAAGGCCACGCCGCCGAGGACGATGCGGCTCGCCTCGTCGGCGAGCAGTCGGTTGAGCGCTTGGGTGAAGCGTTCGCCGCAAGCGGCGCACGTCGGCGCGACCAACGAGGCCTCCAGGCCGTATGACTCAAAAGCGTCGGCATTGGCCGAGAGCAGGGCGACGCCGGACGGCTGCCCGCCCGGGACACCCTTGATCTTGCCTTGCAAGCGGCCGAGCACGGGCCGCTCCCGGCCGCAGACGAGGCACTGCATGATCGGCGCAGGCCGGACCGCGCCGGACGCCGGATCGTTCTCGGCGACCCAGAAGGCCTGGACGCTTGGCAGGTCGACGGGGAAGACCTCGCCGACACGGAACGTGATCGCGGCTCCGCGGTCGTAGTCCTCGGGCAGGTCGAGGCGCGCCGCCGGGTCATCCCGCAAGAAGGCGCGCACGGCGGCGATGGCGGGCTCATCCCCGTCGGCGGCGCAACGATCCAGCAACCGGAGATAGGCGTCGTGACACGCGGCGACGCGGGCCGGCCTGGACCCCGCGCGCGGCAATCCCAGGGTATACTCGGCGTTGTCAGCCAGGAGGAGCGGCCTGACGCCGACGGCGCGCTGGACGTGGGGCACGAGGCGGCGCAGCCCGCGCCTCGTCCGGTGGCTGGCCGGGTCGGCGGTGTCGGTCGGACGGCGGTTGAGCGGGCGTCCCGCCCCATCCAGCTCGACGATGTAGCGGACGGGCGCCTCGCCGTACAGGGTGGGCGGCAGGCCGAAATCGGGGCGCTGGGCATACTCGACGAGGCGTTGAAGCAGCATACATCCCCCCTCATGGTCGCGCTGGCGCCCGCAGGATGCCGCGCTGGAGGTGAGCCTCGAAGAAATGGGGCGTGCCCCGCCCCGAGCCGTCGGTCGCGTAGGCAAGGTCGAGGAGCATGGATCCGAGGTCCTCGCTGCGGTCGATCGGCCGCTCGCCGCCGTCCGGCTCCGTGAAGGCGGCGGAGAACTCGCGGCAGCCCAGGTAAGGGGCGGCGAAGCAGCGCCCCGCCTTGACGCGCCGCCGGAACTGATCGCGGAACCTGGCCGGGTCCGCGCCCCTGCCGGGCTCGACCTCGACCTGTGCGCGGATGAGGTAGTCGACCTCGCGCAGGGCCAGGGTATGGCGCCGCGCCCGATCCGCCGTCGCGTCGTAGCCACCGCCGCTTTTGCTCCACGCGATGGCGGACCGCTGGCTCGCGCGGCCGTTGACCTCGTTGCGGAGGATCGAGACGTATCTGATCGGTTTGAGGACCCAGATCTCCTCGACGCGCCAGGAGAACTGCGGCGTCCAGTAGATAGCCTCCAACATGCCGCGCGCGGCGGATGGCGTGAGCACCGGGTAGGTCACCCGTTCCACTTTCATCTCGGGACGCGTGAAGCACGCGAAATCGCCACAGACGCGGACCGACACCGGCGAGTAGAACTGTCGCACGCGTACCTCCTCCATACGACCTACACAACAAACGCTTCCGCGACGTCGTCCGCGGGCTCGTCGCCGGCGACGAGCCCGCGGACGACGTCGTACCGGCCGACCCACTCGCCGACGCCGGCGGTCACGTCGCCGATCCACCCCCGCCGCCGGCGCCGTTCCACCTCGCGGGACCGCACCGACACGAGGTATGGCTGGAGCCGGCGCAGCACCACCCGCACATGGGGCGTCCCGGCGCGCAATTGGTCGAGCCATCCGCGCACGGCGTCTCGCTCGGCGGCGGAGCCGTACGTCGCGATTGCCACGCTCTCGGTCTCGTCGTCGACCATGCGGAAGCGATCCGCGACCTCCGGGTACGCGAACCTTCCCCGACACGCCTGGATAGACGCGCGGTCCGTGTCGACGGAGCGGTACAGCCGCCGGAAATAGGCGCGCGCGACAGCGGGGTTGTCCGGGTCCGGCGTGCCGGAGCCCAGCAACGATCCCGTCACCTCCGTCGCGGTACGATAGGCGCCCTGCGGCATCCCTCCCCCCCGCGGCCTCACGACGACGACGCGCCCCCGGCCCAGGCGCCCCTCGCGGTTGCAGCGGCCAGCGGCCTGGACGATGCCGTCGAGCGGGCCGAGCGCGCGCACGACCAGGGGGAAATCGAGGTCGACCCCCGCCTCCACGACCTGGGTCGAGACCAGGATGCACGGCTCGTCGGCGTCGAGCCGGCGTTTGACCTCCCCGATCACGCGGCGACGGTGGGCGCCGCACAGCAACGTCGAGAGGTGCAGGGCGTCGGGATCATCGAGCGCGTCGAGCAGGGCGAGCGCGTCCCGCTTCGTGTTCATGACGGCCAGCGTCGCCCGTCCCGAGCGCACGATGGCGGCGATCTCGTCCCAATCGAGCGCGCGGTCGGTCCGCCACTCGTACGCGACGCGCTTGAGGTCGGCGAAGAAGTGCGCCGGCGCGGGCACGATTTCCGTCGCGGGGACGGAGGCGAAGGCGGGGATCTCGTCGAAGGCCGGCTGCGTGGCCGTCGAGATGACGACGGTCGTGCCGTAGTGCGCGCACAGGTCGCGCAGGGCGTCGAGGATGGGCGCGAGGAGATGGACGGGCAGCGACTGCGCCTCATCCAGGATGATGACGCTGCGGGCCAGGCGATGGACCTTGCGGCCGCGGCCCGTCCTGTTCGAGAACAGGCTCTCGAACAACTGGACGGTCGTCGTGACGATGATTGGCGCGTCCCAGTTCTCGGCCGCGAGCCGCGCCCAGGACGCCCCGGTGGCCGGCCCATCGCCGTCGACGTCCGCCCCGCTGTGGTGCTCCAGCACGACGGGGAGCGCGCCGTCGCCCGTCGGCGCGCCAAAGATGCCGCGATAGGTGTCCGCCGTCTGCTCGGTGATGCCGATGTAGGGGACGGCGACGAAGACGCGTCGATGCCCGTGGCGCAGCGCGAAGGCCATACCCGAGCGCGTCTTGCCGCCGCCGGTCGGGACGGTCAGGCGGAACAGGCCCGGCGGGCGAGCGGCCGCGTCGAGGCAGGCGTCGTAGATGGCCTGCCTGGCGTCGTGGACGCGGCCGGGCCGGCGACGGGCCACCAGGCCCCGCTGATCGCGCTCGAAGCGGCCCCACAGCTCGGCCATGGTCGTGGCCGTGCCCCGCCGCCCGGCCTTGGTCGGCGCGAAGTGCGCCTCCGTATCGAGGAGGTCGGCATCCACGAGCGCGGAGAAAAGCAGGCGCAGGAAGAGCTCGGCGGCGCGCGCGTCGCCCTCGATGTGCGACGGTATGGCGAGGACATGGGCCGGCTTGAGGTCCTGCACCACAGCCTCGGCGCGGCGCAACGCCCCCGCCACCGCCGGGTCGCGGGACCGCTCGTGCAGCCACGTCTGCAGGTCGGCCGGGGTTTTCAAGCCGCCGTGGTGTGCCTGGATGAGGAGGGCCAGGAACCACGGGCCCGCGTCGCACGCGTACCGCGCCCCGGCCGCCTTATGGTCGGGGCCGTGGCGCTGCACGTGCGGGTCGGCCTCGCAGGCGAGCAGGTACGCGCGGAAGTCCGGGTTGAACTTGCCGATGTCGTGCCACAGGCCAAGATAGTAGGCAAGCTCGCGCGCCCCGAAGTCCGACGCGAAGTCCGACGCGAGCGCGGCGACGTTGCGCGAATGTTCCGCGAGCCCCTGCCGCCACCCCGCGTCGTTGCGGGAATGGGCGTAGAACATGCCGAGCCCCGCCTGGATTGCGCTCGGATACGCTATCTCCATGGCAGCCACCTCGCATTCTTATGTCAACCATTCCGTCTTCCCGCCGACGGTCGAGCGTGACAATCTCTCCCACAATGCCGTCGGGGCCGACATCATGACGCATGATGTCGGCCCCGACGGCCGGAGTAAGGGACGGCTTGTATTCGGGTCGTTCTAATCCACACCGAGGGCGCCGGTCGGGTGCAACAAGTACCCCGTCGTTTTCCGGTCGGCCCGGAACAGGTTTCAATCCTCACCCAACCGGCCGGATGCAACTCCTATGCGCAGCAAGAAGCGCGCACAGCTCGTTCCGCCGCATGTCGGGTCGCGGCAGCGCTATCTGTAGGGATAACGGCTCCCAGTCTGTCGGCCCGTCTATCAGGCCAAGGGGGCACGGCCAGCCCGCCGCCAATCGCCTGGGCCCGATCGGCCTAGCGTCCCTGGCCCGAAGGTCCTCTTGCGCGCCGGCTCGCCATAGCTGACCTTGAGGATTGAGTACACGGGCGACGAGGGGTAAGCGAAGGGCACGGGGATGGGCGACGACGGGACAGTCTATTGGGCGCGCATGGGGCGCGCGGCGGCGGCGCGCGGGGAGCGCGTCATCTGCGAGGTGCTGGGCTGGACGGGGGCCGGCGACAGCTTGGCGCGCGTGCGCGTTGTGTACAGCACGGTGCAGGGTGTCCGCACCGGTCACCTGGGCCTGGTCCCTCGGGAGCGCCTGAGCATGGTTGGGCGGACGCGAGCCCCGCGATGATCCGGCCGCGGGAGGTCCTGCTGGTGGACGACGACCTCGCCGCCGCGCGCCTCACGCGGGAAGCCCTGCGGGACGTAGCCTGGCCCCCCCGGGTGCATACCGTGCCGGACGGCGTCGAGGCCCTCGCGTTCCTCCGTCGCGCCGGCCCGTACGCGGGCGCGCCGCGCCCCGATGTGGTCCTCCTCGACCTGCACATGCCGCGCAAGGAGGGGCACGCGGTGCTGGTCGAGATGAAAGGTGACCCCGCGTTGCGACGCATCCCGGTCGTCGTGCTCAGCGCCTCGGACGACGAGCGAGATGTCCGGGCCGCCTACGACCGCCAGACGAATTGCTACGTCGTCAAAGCGGGCGATTTCGACCGCTTCTGCGCGGACATGGAGGCGCTCGCGTCCTTCTGGCTGTCCGCAGCCACGTTGCCGCCGGGGTAGGGGCGGACGATGGACGCGATCACGGGCGCTCGTGGCGCACCGAAGACGGACGCGAGGGATGGCGCCGGGCGACAGCGGCCGTGTGCACTGGTCCCAGCATTGCCCGATGTGCCGTGCGGTGCGCGTCGCTCATTACTGATGCGTGTCCCGCAGGGATGCACCGCGCGGCGTGCTCCGTACCCGGCCGCATCCACGCTCACGCGTCGGGATGCGGCCCTATCCTCAGGCGTGCGATGCCGCCGGGTTGCCATGCGCTCCCGCCAACTGACCAACGCCTAGACTCTCTACCCCTTTTCGCCCTACAACTAACTGTTATCTGTCGCCGTCAGAGTCATTGTCGCGTCCGACATTGCGTTGGACGTATCAGTCGCCCCAGCCCAAGCCTCTTTCCTTCAAGCTCGTGTGTGCCTGCCGTCCGACGACAACGTGATCCAGGACCGCGATATCGAGGAGGAGGCCGGCACGCACGGCCTCGCGCGTGAGGGCGACATCCTCATTATTTATATGGAGAACCCACACCCCCTCCCGCGTATAGTGCAAACCATGATAGCCCCTGCTTGGAAGAAACATGGAGAGACAGACATGGAT
>JAABUJ010002128.1_pt1 | contig 25612 bp, 29 predicted proteins | sample 5559131 | NCBI WGS metagenome assembly JAABUJ01 (sample SAMN10711875, study PRJNA513366) | rock metagenome | isolation source: Antarctica rocks | place: Antarctica: Victoria Land, Mt New Zealand nord | collected 2016-01-07
GCGCCGGCTGCCGCCCCCGCCCGCCCCCACCCCCCGCCCCCCCCCCCCCCCGAGCGCCTCCGCCCTGCGCTGCTGCGCGCTGCCGTGGCGCCAGCACGGCGCGCGCGCGCGCCGGCGCGGCGTGCAGGGATGCATGCCCCGCTCCCGCTCGCCACCCGAGCGGTCCGGGCGCGACGTGCGCAGCAGCTCTGCGTGCTTGCCGTCGGCCACGGCCGCGATGCGTGCGCGCGGCCCAGCGGCCCCACTGCAGACAGCACCACGCATCACCACGGGCGCGCGCGCAGGCGTGTACCTGTCCAAGGACCTGATGTCCATCGCGGGCCACGCGCTGAAGGCCAACATCACCACGCTCGGCCCGCTGGTGCTGCCGGTGTCCGAGCAGCTGCTCTTCTTCATCAGCCTGGTCATGCGCAAGGCGCGCGCGCCCGCTGCGCCTCTACTCTCTGAAAGCCAGCTTCGAGCTGGCCTGCTTCAAGCAGAATGCATGCAGCTACGGCACTGTGACACCGTGCCAACAATTGCTGCACAGCCAAGAAGTCGCACGGCACATAGCACCGTCCACGGCCAGACAGGCCAGCATGTCCGCCCCCGCCTGTGCAAAGGCTGCATGGTGCAGCAGTCGCGCGCCGGGTGCCGGCCCCGAGTGCGACCCTCAGGGCTGCCCTGGTTGCGCAGGTGCTGAGGCGGCGCGTAAAGCCCTACGTGCCGGACTTCAAGCTCGCGTTCGAGCACGTGTGCATCCACACCGGTGCGCAGCTGCGCGCCACATGCCACTGTGAAAAGCAGCGCGCAGCGCGTATGCTCTGGCGGCGCGGCTCTGTAGAGACTGCACGTCATGTCTTTTGTCAGCGCTCTCATGTTTACTCACGCCAGCACTGTGTACTCGAGGTCGTTGGCAGCGCAGCCAAGGCTTGCATGCTTCCACCTAGGCTGGGTCATGCAAGCTGCATACGCGCAACGGGTGCGGGGTGCATGCAATCAGCAGTTGCGTTCCAATGCAGCCGTGTGATGCGGCCGCGCACGCCGCTGCATGAGCGGCACCACCCGCCTTGTCCTGCGGGTTGCAGCAGGGCCAGTGCGCGCCGCGCTGCCGCGCAGCGCGCTGGCAGCCCCGCGTCCACGCCGGGGCCTGCCCTTGCGCGCACCCTCGCCCCGCCGTGCGAGCAACAGCGCGCGACGCCCGGCACCCAAGGCGACCTGCCGGCCATCTGGCGCGCTGATGCCTGCGGGCGCGCGCCAGGCGGGCGCGGCGTGATTGAGGAGATCGAGAAGCAGCTGGCGCTGACGGCCGACCTCATGCAGCCGAGCAAGGACACGCTGCACAGGCGCGCGGCCCGCAGGCGGGGGCAAGCGGCGCAGCCGGGCAGGCTGCCCCGACCCGGCGCCCGGCGCCAGAGCATGCCAGGGGGAGGCTGCTTGAGCTGTTTGGACGGTCAGCTCGTCGCTCGCTTGCGACACGCTTCGCATGCAGGGCGCTTCTTTGCGGGGACCGCAGGCCGTGCGCTGGTGCGTCAGCGCCTGGCGCCCTGGTGGCAGGAGGTGTCACGCATGCTCTGACCGGCTGGGCGCGCGGCGCGCAGGTTCGGCAACACCAGCTCCAGCAGCATCTGGTACGTGCTGGCAAACATAGAGTCGTGCAAGGGCGTGCGGCGCGGCGACCGCGTGTGGCAGATCGCCTTTGGCAGCGGCTTCAAGTGCAACAGCGCGGTCTGGCGCGCGCTGCGCAACGTCAGGGAGGAGCACGCGGCCTGGCGCTAGGGCGCGCCGCGAGCCCAGGGCCGGCGTATGTCGCGTGCGTGGGCGTGGCTCTGGGACGGCCGCGGGCTGGGTGACCGGGCCGCGCCCATGCCGCGTGTTTTGTGCTGAGCTGTCCCATTGTATTAGTGCTGGACTGGCGTCGGGGCCGGAGGGTCACCCGGGGCGCGGGGCGTGTCTGCAGCACGCTTGAGTGCGGTTTCGGGGGGCCCACATGCACGGCTTGTCCGGGGCAGCAGTTTGCTGGAGTGTTTTGCGCCAGGCTTGATTTGGGGGCGCGCGGGCTGCGCGGGATTTGTGCTATCGTGTGTGTTCGACGGTGCTGCGGCGGGGCCCGCGGCGCCGCAGGAGGTGCGGCGAGTCTGTTGATGTCTGCTATGTGCTGCGTTGTTCCAGGTTCCGAAGTGTGTAGGTGCGCGCTGCTCCATCTGCAAGCCCGCACAGGGTCTTTTTCCTGCAGGCCGTGTGGGGCTTGGCGGGTGTCGTGAGGTTGTCCTTAGACACCGAAAGCAGTGCAGTAGGTAGGCACGCAGGGCGGGGCGGGTGCACAGTGACTGCGCGCTCGAGGTGAGCAGCGTCGGCGTCGCCGCACCCGCCGCCCGGCGCGCGCCGGGCCAGGGGCCCTGCCTACTGGCGGCCCGCAGGCGCACGAGATGAGCAGGCCTCATCGTGTAACCGGTCTGATGCAGCAGCCGTGCCAATGCCCATGTCTGCGCCATGCCCGAGCTTGGCACCTGCACTGAGAGAGGGGGTCGGGGCATGAAACCTAGACACCCTCGAAGCTGCTCAGTGGGCAGGGCGCCAGTTCCGGAGTGTGCAGGCCTCATCCACGCGTGTCAGCAGAGCACAGGCCAGCCAGCCGAGCCACCATGGAGGGTCCCGTCGACAGGGAGGAGTGCGTGTACATGGCCAAGCTCGCCGAGCAGGCTGAGCGCTACGATGAGATGGCGCGCACTCCGGCCTGCTTGGCGCCCCGCCTGCTGTGCTGCAGGCCGCTGCGGGCCGCGCGGGGCGCGCCTCCTCGGGGGACTGTGTTGTGGCCCATTGGCGGCGGATCGCGCTGCGCTGGGGCGCGCCGCCGGCTGGCGCTGCGGCGCGCGGCCGCGTGGCGCGGCGCAGCTGCGCGCGCCGGGGCGCGCGGGGGCTGACCCGGGCCGCGCGCGCGGGGGTGCGCAGGTTCAGGAGATGAAAAAGGTGGCGCAGATGGTGCACGACCAGGAGCTGTCTGTGGAGGAGAGGAACCTGCTGTCCGTGGCCTACAAGAACGTGATTGGCGCCCGGCGGGCGTCCTGGCGGATCATCTCGTCCATCGAGCAGAAGGAGGAGAGCAAGGGCAATGAGGAGCACGTCAAGCGCATTAAGAAGTACCGCGAAGTGGTGAGGCCCGCCCGGTGGGGCTGTGCTGCTCGCCTGCCGCTGCGGGGCCCCTGCAGCTCGGGGCTCGCGGCCATGGTGCTGCCCGGCAGCGGCTTGTGTGGGGGCGGGCCGCAAAGTCACTCCGCCTGCCCCCGGCCGGCAGGTGGAGAAGGAGCTGAGCGAAATCTGCTCGAGCATCCTGCAGCTGCTGGACGACCACCTGATCCCCACGGCGTCCTCCGGCGAGTCAAAGGTGTTTTACCTGAAAATGAAGGGCGACTACCACCGCTACCTGGCCGAGTTCAAGACCGGCACCGACCGCAAGGACGCTGCCGAGCACACGCTGCTGGCGTACAAGGCGGCCCAGGCGCGGCCCGGCCAGCTGCCTGGGCGGAAAACCCGCAGTGCCGGCCGGGACCGAAGCCTTTGGGCGTTTCCGTGGTGCCCAGCCGCTCGTGCCTGAGCCGGGGGCCTGCCCGGGGCGCAGGACATCGCTCTGGTGGACCTGGCACCGACGCACCCGATCCGGCTGGGCCTGGCGCTCAACTTCTCTGTGTTTTACTACGAGATCCTCAACTCGCCGGAGCGCGCCTGCCATCTGGCAAAGCAGGTAGCGGCCTGCGCCCGCCCCGGCCCGCTGCGCCCCGGCCGCCTGAGTTTTCTGCAGCGGCGCGCGCGCCGCGCGGCGGCGCGTCATGTCGGCCGGCGCGGCGGAGCGTGAGTGGGGGTCCGGGCGCGCGAGCGCAGGCCTTCGACGAGGCCATCGCAGAGCTGGACACGCTGGGGGAGGAGTCGTACAAGGACAGCACGCTCATCATGCAGCTCTTGCGCGACAACCTCACGCTCTGGACGTCCGACATGCAGGTATGCTGCGAGCCCGCCAGGGTGCGCGGGCTCGCGCGTCGCAGTCGTTTTGGGTAGCAGGGTGGGGCCCTTGTGGCGCACAGTCATGGGGCGTCAAAGGGGCAGAAAGAGCGCTGGAGGTTGCGCCCCCGGTCTGAGCGCAAACCACGTCCGTGGCGAGAGGCCGCAACGCTGCTGGAGGCCGGTCGGGGGCGTGCAGCTCTCGTGCTGGCTGTTGACGCGCCGATATGCAGCCCCCGCTATCCACAATCGTCCCTGCCACCCTTTCCAGGGCCGGCCTGTCTGGCGGCTGCGGCGCCCGGGGGCAGCGCGTACTGCCTCGCGAACGGGCTTTGCACAGCGCAGTCCTACAGCCTGTAAGCGGCCGACCCGCCTGGTGCTGCTGCTAGTGGAGAGTGGGCACAGTGTGGGGAACAAACGGGTGCCAGAGCGACGCGGCACTTGACGCAGCGCCTGCTGGCGGTCAGCTGAGGCCGTGCGGTGCAGCTCAACGTGCGGTGTTGAAGCGCTCTGTGAGTCTGGCACCAGTAGGACGCGGGCTGTGGGTGTTGCTGGTCCCGTAAGGTTGTCAGGCTGCCGCTCGCGGGCTGCTGTGCTGAGGACCGCTGCAGCCTTTGCAGTGCCGGCCTGCGAAGCGTGCGCGCCCTTGGCGCGCCTGGCTGCAGGAGCCAGCAGGGCTGGGCGCGGGTGGGCCCGGTGACCTGCCACACGGTGCGTGGAGAGTGCCGCACGTACCAGCCGCTGTGCAGTGGACGCAGTGCTGCGGCTATGCTCAGCTTGGTGGCGACTTGTCGGTGTGACAGGGCGCGGGGCTGCGCTGCCGGGCGAGCACAGCCGCTGCGGCTTGTTAGCTCGCTTGCGCGCGGCTGCTGCAGTGACATCACGGCGTGCTCTGTGCTTGAAGAGGCCCACGGTTACGGAGAGCAGAAGGCGGCTGGTGCAGGGGGTCTCGTATGTATAGGTTTGCGGGCTCATGCGCAGGTTCATGCGCTGCTTGGTTCCCACTGCGCCGCATTGACTGCGCCCTCATGTGCTTGTGTTGCATCTTGTTGTCCAGTCTTCAACGGAGCAACACGGGTGTGCGACACTGCTGTGTGGCCGCATATGCAGCGCTGCTGCTTGGTTACAGGCTTCTGGGGTCCTTGCTTGAATGGTGGGTGTGGTCTGTCCTATGGTTTGACCTGGTGGCTGGCATGCGCGGTGCCTTGGGCAGCGCCTGGTGCTCAAACCCTACGCCTGGCTGTGTCAGAGTCGCGCAGCCTTTGGCTGTGCACGGGTGGTCGGGCGGCAGTGATGCATGTGAGCTTGCTGCGAGTTGCTGCTGAAACTCGCCCCCTTGGTCGCCTGCATGTGCGGGCCTGACTGGAGGCGCACTGCCCGGCCGGACGGCGAGCACCCTTCCAGCACAGCTGCTGGCAGCGGTCGTGCACACGCTGTGCACAGCTGCACCGTGCTGCTGCATGTCCGCTGAGACTGTGTCAGCGTTGGGCACGGGACCAGCTGCGCAGGGCGCCGCTTCTATGGCGGCTTCCAGTAAATATGGGCCATGAGGGCGCTGCCTCAATGACGCCCTGCTGCTGCGCAGGACCAGGACGCGGACCAGCCGCGCGAGGCTGGCGGCGGCGGCGACATGAAGGTCGAGGACGCGCACGAGGTATAAGCGCGCGCATGCATGCGCGGCGGCGCGGCGCGCGAGCGCGGGGTTTGGCCAGCTCTGGGTCGCTGGGGCGCACGGGCCGCACGGGGGGGTCTGGGGCTTGCTCCCCCCACTCCCGGTCGACCCAAACTGCAGTGGTCTGCCTGTGGAAACGACGCGGCGCGCGGGCGCGCGGGCTGTGCCGCCAGCGCAGACAGCGCGGCGCGCACGGCCCGGCAATGCGCTGACTGGTTTGGTCACTGGGAGCGGCGGCATCAGCGGCTGCGGCGCCGCGCGCCCGCGAAGGCAGCAGGGGTAACTTCTGGGGCTGGCCGGGTGCGCGGGGGTGGAGTGCACGCCGCATGCGAGGCGGCGGCGGCAGTGGCGGCAAGCCCCTGGCCCAAGCGCTGCACGCGCCGGGTGATGTGGCGCGGTGATAGAGAGTCTGCTCAACATTCTAGGAGGCGGTCCGGTGTGCGGTGACAGGCGGTGCGCTTGCGTTCCAGGTTTCTTGTGGGCCCTTAGGAAACGGCGTTGTCGGGCCGGCCGGTACTGCGGCATGGGGGGCGCGGCCCGGGGGCAGGGGCCTGCTCTGCATGGGTCTGGGTGCACAAAAATGCGGCGCGCAAGCTGGTGCACACCTCCTTGCGTCTGGGGGGGCTTTGTCTGGCCCCGCCTACTTTGCTCCACCCCACCTGCGCTGCTACCTGTTTCTGTAACGCGGCTTGCACGCCCGTTCCAAGCCATCCGTGTGCCGTGCGCGCGCCTGCTTACCAGCGTCACGAGCCACTGAGCAGTCTCTCAGCATGCACCATGCACCAACATGACAGATGGCACATGGGGGCCGCCGGCCATGCCGCCGCTAGCATGTCCTTGACGGCCAGTTATTCATAGGGTAACGTGACAGAGCTGCCCAACTTCCTCGCGGTGCTCTGTAAATACTAACTGAGAGCCAGAGGCGGGGCAGCATGAGCGAGCTGGGCGGCCTGGAGCCGCGTCCGATGCTGCCAGCGCTGGCGCTGGCGTCGGCCGCGGTGCTGCTGCTCTCGCTGCTGGTGCTGCTGCTGCGGCACCGCGCCGGCGGCAAGGGCGCCGCGGCGGGCAAGGCGCCGACCGCGGGGGTGACCGGCAAGGCTGGCAGCGAGGCGGACAAGCCCCGGGTACTGCTGCTGTTTGGCACACAGACCGGCACAGCCGAGCGCTTCGCCAAGCAGCTCAAGACGGAGCTGGCGACCCGCTACGGCGACGCCAGCGCCTACGACGTGATGGACATGGAGGACTTTAACGGCCCCGACCAGCTGCCCAAGGAAAAGGTGGTGTTCCTGCTGGTCGCGACATACGGCGACGGCGAGCCCACCGACAACGCCGCCGACTTCTACAACTGGGTCACCCGGGCCGCTGGCGAGGTGGACAAGGGGGCCGGCGACGCCCAGCTGTTGAAGGTGATCTCATACAGCATCCCACGTCGACCCCTCTGTGGGCTGATGGGGGACGCGGCGCGCTCCACGTGCTGGCCGGCGGCGCGGCTCACGCCGCTCCTGCTCTGCGAGTGCGCTTGCAGCGGCGCAGCGCAGCCCTGTGCGTGGTTACCCTCGCCTGAGTCGCCCGACTCGCGCGCGCGCTGTGGCGAGAGCGCGCTGCGTGCGCTGGCGCCCAGCTGGGCGTTGGCAGGCGCCGGCCAGCTCGCTGATCCTGCGGCTGGCTGCCAAGTTCGGAGGGGAGCAGAGGGGAAGGTGGTGGCGTGCTCCTTGGCCCGCACGTGCTTGCACGCACCAGCGTGCGCTGCCGCGCGAGGAGGTGCCTGGTTCGCTGAGAGGGCGGGCGGTCGCTGCAGCGGGGTGTTCTGGTGCAGGTGGCGTGGACGCGCGGTTGCACGGCATGCTTCACCTCCGCGCGCAGCCCTGCAGCGCGCGGTCAGCGCCGGGCGCCCGCCGCGCGCAGGGCGTGTCGTTCGGCGTCTTTGGCCTGGGCAACAAGCAGTACGAGCACTTCTGCGCGGTGGGCAAGCGGATGCACCGCGCGCTCGCGTCGCTGGGCGCCACGGCGCTGGTGCCGAAGGGCGAGGGCAACGACGACGACGACATCGAGGCCGACTTTGAGCTGTGGCGGACCGAACTGTACCAGGCGCTGGACAAGGCCACGGTGCTGGCCAAGTCGCAGGCACGCGCGGAGGGCGCCCGGCCTCCTGCGCGTGTGTGGGAATGCTGCGCGGTGCCGTGCGCGCACGCTCCCCGTGCAAGCCTTACTGGAGCGGACGCCAGGCCGCCGCGGCGGTGTACAGGCGGCCAGCTGCGTGCGTGTGCGGGGGTGCTGCCGCGCGGGAAGGAGCCCGCGCGGGCGTTGCGTGCCGGGCGCTTTGGCGAGCTGTGCGAGGTCTGGGCGGATGGCCTTGTGGCCGCCGCCTCGCCGCTCGCTGTTTAGGGGGAGGCCTTGCTCGATGCTGCAAAAGCGAGAACGTTCTGAGCGCCGAGTGTTGCGCCTCTGCTGCTCTGGCAGATGGGCTGCTGCGTTGCGTGGCGCAGGCCACGCGCACGGCAAGGACGGAGCCCTGAGGTGCGCGCGCGCAGGGCCCGCCGGGGGTCACGCAGGTTGTGGCTGCCGCGGACAGCGTGCCCGGGTACGACGTGGAGATCCTGACTGGCGGCGACGCCGACGCTGCGGCCGCGGACGCCGCGCTGTCCGGCGCGGCCGCGGCGGGCGACGGCACGGCGGCGGGCGCGCCGTTTGGCGCGCGCGTCGCGGTCGTGCGCGAGCTGCATGGGCCCGCGTCGTCGCGCTCGTGCCTGCACGTGGAGCTGGACGTGTCCGGGTCGGCCATCACCTACGAGGCGGGCGACCACGTGCGCCGCCCCGCGCGCCCCGCGCCCCAGCCCCAGCCCACGTCGAGACAGAGGCGCGGGTGCTGTCGGCTGCCGGGCGATTCTTAATTTTGGCGAGGCCAAGCTGTGGCCTGCGCTAGGCGCTGCCCTGCCTGGCGTCATGCGCAGCGCAGCGGCACGCGTTGCGAGCGCGGCGCGTGGCCAGGGAGCCATGCAGCACGCGGCGGCGAGCCCGGCGGCGCGCCGCGGCCAGCCCGGCAGCCGCCGCAGCACGTCCCACCGCGGCCGGCGCGGCCGGCCCAGCGGCCGCCTGCGCCATGCGCGCAGGTGGGCGTGAGCCCGGAGAACGGCCCGGACGTGGTGGAGCGCGCGGCGCGCGCGTTGGGCTTCCCGCTGGACACCGTGTTCCGGCTGCGCGTGCCGGACGGCAACCCGCACCAGCTGGCCGCGCCGCCCGCCCGTGCGCGCCCCCGCCGAGCAGCGGGCAGGACGGCGCCGCGCGCAGGGGCGCGTGAGCGCCTGCGGTTGCTCATGCTGCGTTTGGCGTGGAGTGGAGGCATGGAGCGAGGGGAGGCGTGGAGGCACAAACATGGCATGCCATTGTGGACCGCATAAAGGCAGTGGCGCGGCGGGGGTGCGGTGGTAGCGTGACGCGCCGCCTGCGCCAGGCCAGCGGCCCATTGCCGCTGCCCGCGGCTGTGGCGAGGCTTCGCGCGCCGGCGCGGCGGCGCCGGGCCGCGCGCTGCATGCTCTGCTGCCGCCGTGCGTGCTGTGGCGCCATGGTGACCGGGGGCGGCGCCGCGCGCGCAGGCGCCGTGACGCTGGGCGCGGCGCTGGCGCGGCACGCGGACCTGCTGGGCCCGGTGAACAGGGCGGCGCTGCAGGCGCTGGCCGCGTTTGCGGGCGGCGCGGAGGCGGCGCGCCTGCGGCGGCTGGTCTCGCCCGACGGCGCGGCCGAGTACAAGGCCTGGCACTGCCAGAGCCGCTGCCTGCTGGAGGTGCTGGAGGAGTTCCCGGGCGTGCGGCCGCCGCTGGGTGCGCCGCGCCTTCTTTCTCTCCATTCCCTTCCCCTTCCCCATCCCCTTGAGGCTGACGCGCCGCTGCTGCGCCGCTGCCTGGCGGTGCCTGCTCGGTGTAATGGAGCTGGAGGGGCGGGCGGAAGGGGTTTGGATGGCAAGCGCCTGACCCGCGCGTCTGCGACCGGCTTGCACGCACGAGCCACCGGCTGCTGGTGATGGACAGTCAAGAGCGGGACTGCGCAGTGACGCAGCATCTAAAGCTGCATGGAACGCGCGCTCAGACGCGTGCGCATGCGTGTTGCCTCCTCCCTACGTGTTGCTCTCGAGCGCAAAGCGCCACTCCCGCACGTGGTCTCTGATGCACGGCGTGCGGCGGCACGGCGCCGGAGCCTCAGCGGGTATGCGGCACTGCGCGCGCAGGCGCTTTCTTCGGCGCGATCTGCGGCAAGCTGCAGACGCGCTTCTACTCCATCTCGTCCTCGCCGCTGGCGCACCCGGCCGCGGTGCACATCACCTGCGCGGTGGTCGACGACGCGACGCCGACCGGCCGGCGCCACGCCGGCATCTGCTCGCACTTCTTCAAGCGCTGCGAGGTCGGCGCGCGCGTGCCGGTGCGGCCCAAGTTCCGTTGTATCATTATGCGGCCGAAGCAGGATTTAGGTTTTTGTCGTCGCGTGGGCGCCGCAGCGCCCTGACCGTAGGCATGTGGCTGTGCGCTGGGCTGCTGCCTCCCTGTCTGCCATGCTTCACAGTGCTGCGCTGTGAGCTGCGCTCGGCGCTCGGAACAGTGCGTGGAGGCCGCGGGCGTCGTGCGCTGCGGGGGCGCCGACGGGCGGCGCGGCCCGGCCGCGCGCAGGTGTGGGTGCGGCGCAGCGCCTTCCGGCTGCCGCGGGAGCCGGGCGCGCCGCTGGTGATGGTGGGCCCGGGCACCGGCCTGGCGCCCTTCCGCGGCTTCCTGCAGGAGCGCGAGGCGCTGCGGCAACAGGGTGCGCGCCTGCGCCCCTGCGTGCCCGGGCGGGCGCCCCGCCGGCAGCCAGTGCTGCCGCTGGGCGCCGGTCATGCTTCCTGCATGGCCTGCTGGCTCTGCCGGCCGGGCGCATCGTGCGCAGTGCCTTACAGAGCGGCCATTCGCAGAGCGACCACCCGTTACAGCGCACACATGTACATGATGTGTGTCCTTTCATCAGGCGCACTATCTGTGGTCGCCTGTCACTCAGCAGTGGCGCCGCGTGCAGGCACAGCGCTGGGCCCGGCCACGCTGTTCTTCGGCTGCCGCGCGCGCGAGCAGGACTACATCTACGCGGCTGAGCTGGCGGGCTTCCTGCGCAGCGGCGCGCTGTCCGCGCTGCACGTGGCCTTCAGCCGCGAGGGCGCTGATAAGGACTATGTGCAGCACCACATGGCGCGCGACGCGGCCGCGCTGGCGGATTTGCTGCAGGCGCGCCCCGGCCCGCCGGTCACCGCGGCGCCTGTGCGTGCTCACGGTGCCGGTCATTCACTCATTGTTTGCGTGGCCGCATGGCTGGCTGTTGCTCGGCCAGACAGTGTCGCCCCGCGTGGCCTTGCCCCCAAGACTGGCCATGTGCGCGGGTGTGAGGCACCAGCTGCAGCCGGCGCGGCGCATGCGCTGCCGGCCGCGCAGCGCTGCTCGCGATGCGTCAGCCTGCGCTCGTTGCGCAGTTATGTGTCTGCAATAGGACAGTGCCAGGCCATGCTATGCTGCGCCTCTCTGCTGGCCGAGCGCACACATCTTGCGTGCACCGCTCTGAGAGATGCCAGTGTGGTGCGCAGGAGCAGGGCGACGGCCACCTGTACGTCTGCGGTGACGCCAAGCACATGGCGAGGGACGTGCAGCGCGAGCTGGCCAGCATCGTCGCCAAGAAGCGCGGCCTGTCCGCGGGCGAGGCCGAGGCCGTGCTGTCGCGCTTGGCCGCCGCGGGGCGCATCCAGAAGGACATCTGGTGATGCGGGCGCGAGGTGTGCGCGCGGGTGTGCCATGCAGGCGCACCGGGCAGCCGTGCGCGGGCTGCGCCCAAGGGGTAACGGCGCGGGGGCGCGGATGCGATGGTGCTGCGCGGGGGCAAGGGTTTCCAGGGCCCAGTGCTGAGACCCGAGTGCGGATGAGCCATGGGGGGGCAAGCGCCGCGCGGGGTGCTCGCCGGGCGATGTCATGGGCAGGATGCAGGCAAGGGTGTGGACACATTTGTGCATGGCTTGCGTGCGGTGGAGCTCGCGTGTGGCCAGGAGGGCTGTCCATCTGGGCATGCGCGGGCAGGCGTGCTAGCTATCTGGCCCGCGCAACCGGGGCTTACTGTGACTTGGATGCTGGGTATGCCAGGGGCGGGCACACGTATAGAGGGCTGTACGCTTATTGCCAGCAGGCTCTGGTGGCACGCTGTAGCAAGTACCTGTAAGAAGGCACGCTGCAGGCCGATCGAGTCTTTATAACCCAGTCAGTGTCGGGCGCCGCACATGCGGCCTGACATTGGACAGGTACTTTATAGGCAGCTTTGTCGCACTGCAGGCTGCGATGCCGACTGGGGTCTGGCAGCGCGTTTAGCGGGGGTGGCAGGGGCCGTTGCCAGCGAGCTGCGCCCTTGCCCTGTGGACTTGGCTCGGGTCAGAGCCGGGTCCTGGATACTGTGGGAGACCACGGGCAAATCTCTATGTGTTCTATGTGCTGTGCTTTGCATGCCTGGTAGCCCGACGTAGCAAGGATGTGTTGGCCACAGTTGTGTGACTTGTGCTCGAAGTGCGCACCAAAGCCAAAGCGCGCAGCTGTGCCGCACGGCGACTAGGCCGTCTTGTTGCGAGTGCGACGGGCACGCGCGCGGCAGGCTCGCAGGTGGCTCATTGATTGCCGGGGTAACTCTCAGGCCGGTTTTGTGCTGGCGTGCGCGCCTTGGCCAAGCATTTCAGGTTGCGCTGTTGTGGGGTGTGCCAGCGTCTTGGCGCCCCAGGCCTCTTTTTTCCGTCTCCGGGCAAGATGCAGAGGCAGCGCACTATCTAGCTACGGCTGTAGGAATATCTGTGCTGCGGAAACGGCCGCACTGGCCTGCCCTGCTTATCAGGTCGGTGCTGCTGCAGCTGCTGTAATCTCCAGGAAGTATGCTCCAGTGTTGCATGGCGCGCTCACACACCCTTCTCTTTGCGTGAGTGGCCTGGGCATCATCCTCGAACCATGAAGCAGCCCAGGCGTGCTGTATGCATGCACACATGCGTCACTGTGTTGTGGACACACCCTGCTCTTTGCATGAGTGGCCTGGGCATCATCCTCAAACTATGAAGCGGCCCAGGCGTGTTGTATGCATGCACACATACGCCACTGTGTTGTGGACTCCTGGGGTCCAGCAAGGCTTAAGTCCAATTGCATCATGTGATGACCTATGCGTGAGCCACATGCGCATGCAGCGATGCACATGTGCACCCATTCACCTTCAAGCGCACTGATATTCACTCGTATGGCAACCCCGAACACGTGCATAAAGCACTACGCAACTTTTGTGCTTCATAGCCGTAATGTGTTATCTTGTGTGCACGCACTGTATGACATGCGGCATGCTCCACGAAAGGAAGTTCGCTGCTACGCGTCACACAGACACCACATGAACATATGCATGCAGCTTGAAACTGGAGAGAACGCATGTTGTCCCCCCAAGGTCCTAAGTCTCTCCAGCAACACAAGTGCTAATTGCGTCGCAGACGTGCTCCAAGACGTGAAACTCTCTTCAGGAAAGTCTTTCCTGATAACAAGTCTATCATGATGTTGCTGGTGAAAGTCTGCAACTGATTGCTGCACGGTCACTGGGCCTGCCTCAGACCTCTATGTGCTGGGCTCATGGTCTGGCGGATCCCCGACACTAGAGGCCGCCGTTGCTCCTGCAAGGATGCCCGCCGCCAGTATACTACCTGTAGATTGCACCTGCATGCATGCATACGCTACATGCATGCATGTAGAATTCTCTCATAGAATGTACATATAGCAATCAGCAGCCTGCAGCCACCTTACCCCGGCCTGCAATCGTTTGAACATGGACAGCAAAAATAAACATCGCTCGTCGGCGTAGCTGGGGCTGCGCATCCAAGCCTACCTCATTATTGGCCGGGGTGTCTCAGCGGAGCTTACAACGAGCTGTGCCACGTGATACTGAGCTCGCTGGCAAGCCCTGCCGGCCAGGGCCGCTGCGCGGGTCATGGCACTGAACGCTGGGGCTCCAGAGCTGGCAGCCGCCGCCACTGGCCCTCTGCACAAGGCCGACTTGCTGGACCCCAGTGCAGCAGCTTTGCTGTCCTCCCTGGCTATCCCTGACCTCTTGCACGTTGATGCGTTGCAGAAGAGCCTGACGCTGCGCGAGGCCAGGCTTGTTTACAAAGACACGACTGCTGTGGTCGCCACGCTGGCCAGTGTAATCAGGCGCATCGTATGGCGGGACATTTTCGCTGAGCCTGCGGTAAACGCGAAAGCGGATTGCGCCATAGTGGAGCTACTTGGTACCGCGCTGCAGACGCTGTGTTTAATGCGAGCCCCGGCCTGCGCACCGCTGCCTCCTTGTGCCTTTTTTAAGATGTATGTTCAAATACTAAACTGTGCTGGCGCGCTGTGCAAGGCAGGCTGACCTGTCCCTTCCTAGTGGCAGACGGGCCTGACCGCAAGGCGGCCGTCCGCGAAGCTGCCAAGAGGTGAGCCTGCACGAGCACAGGCACCCCCACCTGCAGCTCGTGCGCCTGCAGCTGCCTGAGCTGCCAGTGTTGGCCGCACTCCCGTCCCCAGCTCACGCGGCACGCCTGTCGCTTCCAGGTATGCCGCGTACGACGTGTATGGCTTCGTTGCTGGCGTGGCCACGTCGTGGGCAGTGCTGGCCGCAAGCAGCCCGGACACTTTGATAATCGCCTTGGTCTATGCCATGTTGGAGAGGGTGAGTCTCTCACCTGCACACCTTCGCAGCAGGCCACTCTGTCCAGGCTGCTCTTAACTAGGCTGCGCAACACGCTGGTGGTTCGGCTCTGGTGTGAGGTCGATGAGACGGACGCGTGGGGCAAGGCCGCCACGTCTGCTGTCCTGACAAAGTACTTCCCAGGCTTCTCAGCGGTGCTCCTGTGGCTCTCCAGCGCTCCAGCAGCCCTGCCGTCCAGCTTTGACATGGCGGGGGGCCCAGCCGTTGCAGCGCTTGTGAGCCACGTCCATCTCGCATGCGCCGCCCAGGCGCGTTCTGCCGCGCGCCGCAGTCCCTGCAGCTCTTGCAGCCAGCGACCTGGCTGACCCACTCCGTTCTGCCGCAGCACCTGTGGAGCTCAACGGAGCTGTACACTAGGCTGTGCCTGGCTGGCAGGGCACCACACGCCGCATACCTGAAGGGCTTCTGCAGCACCGCTGGGGGCGAACTCCTCATCAGCGTCATGCAGCAGGCGCTGCCCGAGAGCTGCGGCGCAAACATGGCGCATCCGACACACGGTGCGGCCCCTGCCTTGGCAGGGTCGGGGCGCACGCGCATGCGCGCGCCTGGCGCAAGCCTGGTTGCACGCCTGCAGGCGACCGCAGTGCAGACTGCCACGCGCTTTCGAAGGCCCTTCACCGCATAGAGTGCGCGTTCACGGCTTACAACGCGCTGCGCGAGCACGACCCGGGCGCGCTCAGCCCGCACACGGAGGAGCGGCTGCAGGCCCTGCTGGTAGACCGCGCAATGCCGCTGCTGCTGCGCTGCCTGCAGATGCGCAAGGGCGGTGCGCGTCGCACCATGCACACAGCATGTGACGCCTGCTTGGCTGCATCACTGCTTGCGCTCATGCGCGGGCTTCCTGAGCAGGCCGGATGCCGCCCTGCTGGGGCGTTGGCTGCTCGGACCCTGCATGCCTTGTGGCTCGACGTGCCGCGTGTTGCAGCCAGCTGCTGCTGCTCGTGGTCCCCGCAGTCGCGCAGCCGGTCGCGTGTTTTGGCACTTGGGGATGGCCTCGCCACCTGTCATGCCCAGGCGCAGGGTTTTTGTCGCGCAGGTTGAGTGGGCGAGGTGCGGTCCCAGCGCAGGCGTCGCATGCAGCAGCCTGCTGACCAGGCCCGCTGGCTGCAGGCCCGCACCAGTGCTCGGCTGCCGACGCATGCTTCGGCAGCAGCGTGCTGACCAAGCTGCTGAGCTTCGAGGAGATGTGCAAGCGCATGCCGCAGAGGGCCCTCGTTCGCAGCATGCACTGCCTGTACACCATGCTGCTGTGGGCGTTGCAGCGCATTGCGGAGCTGGTGCGCGCACGCGAGCGCACCTCCCTTTGGCAGTGCAGGAGCAGGGGCCCGGTCTCGCCAGTCGCACCTGTGCCGATCGCCAGCTTGCGCGGCACCCCTGGCCTGCCGCCGCTGCATGCTGTGACCAGTCAGCGCATGCATCGCTGCGCCCTGTGCCTCAGATCATCTGTTGCTGGGATCGTGCGCCTCGATGCCTGTGTGCACGGCAGTGCTAGCAGCCATCAGGGCAATGATTTATACAGTACCTCACTGAGGCCCATACAAGATGTTTGGCGGCCGCGCTGGCAGCCTGTGCTCAAACTTTGTCGGCAGTCGCACATCTCATAGCAGCTCCCTGGTGCAGGACGCCGACCAGGACAGCGCTAGTGTAAACATGTTGCTGGGCACGCGCGAACATGATGTTCAGATGCTGCAGCACACCTGCGACGACATTGCCGCCTGCCGCGCGCCCTGGCTAGTTCTGGTGCGACCTCGGTCGGCGCCCAACAGTACTGCATGCGCGTGGGGGGCGGGCGCCGCCGCCGCTGCTGACATGGCTGCAAGGTGTGTGTGTGGGGCACATCTGCATCCAGCGCTCCATGCCAGGCGCATGCAGCTTGAAGACGTGGCTCGCTGCTGTGCCGTGCTATGTAGCGGGTTTGTGGACCTCCAGAAGCTCTTCATGACCTGCGCTTGCGGCAGTGCGCCACAGCCCCTTGCCCGTACAGGCCGCTAAGGAGGGCTCGCGCGAGGATGCCGTGCGACTCGAGGGCCTGCTCCCCCTGGCCCTGTCGGCGTTGGAGGCCGCATTGAGGCGCGGGCCAGAGGTTCTGGGCAGGACGATGCTGAGCGACGCCGACAGCGCTGTGGTGCAGGCGCGGTCACGAATTCGCTCCAAGCGCCTGCAGTGCTCTGACGGCTGTGCAGGGGTTGCGCCCAAAGCAGTCGCCAGGCAGCCGGTGCTCGGCAGGGGGTTGTTGAGAGTGCGGCAGGTCTGCCCGGCGTGACCATCAGCCCTTGACGTGTGCCCAGCGTGCAGGCGGTCATGGCTGCGGCTGATGCGCTGCTGGCGGTGGGCTCCTGCGAGGACCTGCTGCCGGCCGCAAAGGCGCTGCTCGCCACGCTGGCCAAGCTGCTGGCACTGGCGCATTTGCCAGGCGCCGCCGTGCCGGCCGGGCTCTCGGTGAGCTGCAGCGGCCCCTGCCGCCACCACCTGCCGCCGCTGCAGCCGGCGGATGCGCAGCTCCCGCGTGTCACACATCCCCTGTGCAAGCACGTGAGCGCACGCGCTCGACCTGCTGCATGGGGCGCGCCAGGACGCGCTGATGGTCTCGGTCCCGGTCCTGCTGTACCCATACCCGCACGAGCGGGGCGGCGCGCGCGCCCTGCCGGCCGCGCTGCTGCCGTACGCGGCGGCGCAGCTGCTGCCCCTCCTGTTCCTGCCGCCCGAGCGCGTGCGCACGCTGGACGCCGCGCAGGTCCGGCGCGTCCACGACCGCGCCGGCGGCGTGTCAATGTTCCTCTCGGGCAGGATGGTCCGCAGCCCCCCCGCTGACCACCCGCGCGAGCCCCGCGCACTGTGCGCCGTGCTGCCATGCGACGCCGGACTGAGCGCGGCAGCCTGACCCTGCGTGCGTGCAGGGCGTCGTCTGCGTCCTGGTGGACGGGTGCGCGGAGGGCAGGGCGGTCGCGCAGGCGTGCCCAGGCGTGGTGCCCTTCATCGTGGCGGCGCTGCACAAGGTGGCCGACATCTGTGCGCGCCCCCCTGCTGCGCGTGGAGCGTGACCTGCCAGGGTGTCCGACAGAGCTGTGTGACGCCTCCGCAGCAGCCCGGCGCTTCTGCACAGCAGTGCGTGGGGTGCATGCTTGAGCGGCTTGGCATGGCTCACACGACCTGCACGCCGCAGCAGTGCCTGCGAAACGCGCGGCCCTGAGCCAGCGGGCTTCTCCCGCCCAGGTCCTGCGGGCGGGGGGCCGTGCCTGGCTCCCCCGACTCTCAGACCTTTCCCCCCGTGCATGCTGTGCCGGTGTCACGTCAACCCCGCGCAACCTCGCAGATGCTGACCGGCTGGGCGCGCTCACGAAGGGCCGCGGGAGGGCCCACAGCGCCGACGACACTGGCAGCGCCTGGGAGAACTGGGCCAGGGACGCGGAGGTGGGCGCCATAGCTGGTGTGGCCAGCGCCGCGAGGATGTCTGACGCGTCGCGCGCCCTGGCCCTGGCGCTCGCGCGCGCCGGCGCGCTGGGCGCAGCCGCGCGCCTGGCGCAGCACTGGGTGGCCGCGTGCGAGGAGCCGCAGCGCGAGGTCAAGGCCCTCGCAGCAGCGAGCTGCCTGCAGAGCCTGCTGCAGGCGGTCGAGCAGCACCTGCCCGAGGTGTGCGCGGGATCTGCGCCGCCCAGGCTCTCAGCGCATGCAGGCAGAAGCCGATCCGCTGACGCTGCGCGGGCGGCGTGGCAGGGTTGCCAGCTGCTGGCTGACGGCACGCCGCCAGTCGAGCCCGGCAACAACCGATACCAGGGCGGTTTGACCGCCCTGGCGGCCCTTGTTGCGCGCTTTGAGGCTGAGACCGCGCAGCGCATCCCCGCGGACACGCCGCCGGAGGCCAGCCTGGAGGACCTACGCCTGCAGACGCCCGCGCTGCGCCCCGTGGGCTGCTGGTGGTCCGGGTGCGCGCAGCTCGCCGCCGCGCGTGCCACGTGCGGGTGCATTGATGCTGGCTGAAGCGCGTGTTGCCGCTACATGCCCCGAGTCACCAGCGCCCATCACGCTCGCAGGTGCCGCAACCTGACCGGCGCGACGGAGGCGGGCTTGCGGCTGCAGCGGTGCTCTGGCTGCGACACCGCGCGCTACTGCTCAGAGGCATGCCACAAGGCGGCCTGGCGCGCAGGGCACAAGGGTGCGTGCCGAGGCGCCTGCAAGCGCGCTCCCGAGCGGCGTGCCGGCACAGGCGCCCCGTGTTGAGCAAGTCCATGTCTACTCGAGGCAGAGGCCATGCATGCAGGCCCATGTAGTGTGCGACTTCTGTGTGCCTGATATTTCATTTGTAATGCGGTTTTTTTCTGCGTTTTGTCGTGAAGGGGCAGGTGAAAGCACCAGGCCTGCTGCCAAGGCACTGCCCTGCAGACTCTGCAGTGCAGAGCTTGACAGTGCCTGCAAACCTGCATTATGCGCTCCCTGTGTGGGTCCGCGAATTTTTTTAGTCCTGCCCCGGCACAAATAGGCCGCTGCGCGTGGTCCAAATCGCGGCACAGCACCACCAGAGCAGGCTCTTACTTGTAAAAACCAATCATTGAAAGGTGCCGACTTTGTAATAATGTGTATAGCGTTGCTATCCCTTGCCTGTGGAGCACTTGCCCGATGAGGGCGATGTGGAAGTTGATTTGCTTGCATTATCTGCTATGGATGTACATGTGACCTAATGCAGGAGTGCGCTTGGCGCAAAGCTTGATTGAACGAGACTGCACGGTCATTGGGGCGACATCGACGGGTGCATGGTTGCATGACACATGTATGCATGCATGTGTATGGGTACTTTGACTGTCATCTCTTGTGCTCCAGACGGACCTGCGAATCAGAACTCAATAATGGGTGCAAGAGCCCCTACACCTCACTTGCGTCACTTTACTGCGCCCCATGCACACAGCCCACATGCTGGCCGAAGGGCATGCCCATGTGCAGCGAGGTTGTATATTGATACTGCCTACAACTTCAGCGCCATCCAGTACTTCCTATTTTCTGCAACATCAGGCATGATAAGGGGTCACCTAGGGTGTCAAAGGCACCGAAGCGAAGCATGGAGGCCGCGACATAAGGGGTAGCTGAGTTGTTTGCATACTCTGGTATACCATAGGACTTGTAAAAGCAGGCCGTGTAACGCGCTGCTGAGTGGCCCGGCACGCTGTTGCTGAGCTGGTGCGCCTCGCCGGCGTGTCTCCATGGCGAACATCGCCGGGCAGCTGCCGCGGCGCATAGTCAAGGCGCGCGCCAGCTCTCTGAAGCATTCCTGATTGCGCTGGCGCCGCGTGAGCAGGTCGGGACTGACACATTTGCGTTGCCTGCGGCAGGAGACCACGCGCCTGATAAGTGAACCAGGTGCCCACCCGGGCGAAGCTCTGGAGCAAGAACCGTCACAATTAATGCCGCTCACGGGGAGCTCGCAGCTTGCACGCGTGTCTGGTCATCAGCAATAACTTATAACAGCACAGTGCTGGGACGGACCGTGCTGGGGCACAACGTTGCAGTGCGGCAACCCGCTGCAACGCGCGCAGCCCCGGGCATCAGCGCCCACCCCTCCGAGGAGAACCTGCGCTACTTCAACGTCATGATCCTGGGCCCCCAGCAGTCGCCGTATGAGGGCGCGTGCCCAGCCGCCTCAGCAGCAGTGCCTGCCCGTGACCGCCACGCGGTCTGCTGGCACCCGCCGCACTTGCGGGGCGCGGCTGACGGGTGCCAAGTGGAGCGCGGTAGACAGAGTTCTGGAGCAAACGTGTGCCTTGGGGTTCCAGTGCACCGGTGCTTGGCGACCATCGTGTGTGCCTCGGCTATGCAGTGTGCCCTGCCCGCGCCCAAGTCGTGCACTTAGCCGCGGTGGCTGCGCCTTTGCCAGAGGCCTCAGCGCGCGCAGGCGGCGTGTTCAAGCTCGAGCTTTTTTTGCCCGAGGACTACCCCATGGCCGCCCCCAAGGCGCGTCGCGCCTTTGCCCGCCTCAGTCAAGCTCCGAGGCGGCAGCCACGCACGCGGCGGAGTGGTGGTAGCGTCCGCCTCAAGTGGGACGTGCGTCCGAGCGTCAGCTCACGCTGGCCGTAGGCTGCAGCGGTGCTGTGGGGCGCGCAGGTCCGCTTCCTGACAAAGATATACCACCCCAACATCGACAAGCTGGGCCGCATCTGCCTGGACATTCTGAAGGACAAATGGAGCCCCGCCCTGCAGATTCGCACGGTCCTGATCAGGCGCGCCGCTTCAGCAACAGCGCCCCTCCACCGCTCTGTGCTGCAGCGGCAATGTGTGCCTGCGTTTGGCCAAGGGCTTTTCAGCGTGGCGGCTGATAAGCCGTCACGCCGCGCCTTTCCCACCTGAAGCAGGACGGGTGCGGCGTGACTGCTTATGTGTCTGTGGTGTGTCTTTGGCGCCCAACAGCGCCGCTGACTCGCGTGGGCGTGGCGGGCGCGCAGCATCCAGGCGCTGCTGAGCGCGCCCAACCCCGACGACCCGCTGGCGGAGAACGTGGCGCGTCACTGGAAGGACAACGAGGCGGAGGCCGTTGCGACCGGTGCGCCGCCGGTCGCCAGCTCTGCGGGCGCTGTGGTCAAGAGCGCCTGCGGCGCACCGCGAGGGTGTCAGTGCTTGCGCGCATGCTGTCTAGCCGCGAGTGCAGCGCAGCAGGGCGCGGCTGCACGCCCTGACGCAGCCTTAAGGGTAGGGTATGGGTACTGCCTCACAGCTGCCCGCTCACACCGTTTGGGATGGCGCGCAGCCAAGGAGTGGACGCGCCTGTACGCGGCGCAGTAGGCGGGAGCGGCGCCGGGGGCCTTGGCATGCGCGGGGCCGCCTGCGGCCAAGGCCGCCGCGCCCGTTGCGACCTGATGGCCCGCCGCGGCTGATGCCGCGCTGCTGGCAGCGTGTGTCGCGCGGTCAATGCAGCAGGAAAAGGCCGAGGCTGACATATCCGTGCTCAGCGGGGGCGCGCGCACGGTGGGGGCCCCGCAGGTCTGAACTGATCCATCTGAATTGCCTGCTTCATCGCAGGTGCCCGAACGCTCTCTGCCGTTCCAGCTCAGGTGTACACTAAGTCAACGCGGTGTGCGATCGCATGTGAGCGTGAGCGGGGTTGGTGGCAGGTTCTGTGCTGTGCCTGGTGCATGTCTAAGCGGTGGTATTGCAGCGGAGAAAGGTTGGCGTGCACACGCCCCGTATGCAAAAGGGACCAGCAGCGAAGAGGAGCATGCCAGACTACCTCCCGCGCTGAATCTGATCACGCTCGCCACACGTGCGCTGCTCACAAGCTCCGAGAGCTGCCAGGCAGTTTGCGAGGAGGCACTGCACAGTATCAGCACTGTCATTATACCCCCAAGACTGTCTTCTTGCCCTGTTGCATGCAGCGCCATGCACGACAGCACACAGGGCGGCCCCATCCTGCAGCACAGTGTCCTCCCAGACGACCAGAGCTGCCCTGGTGATGTGCATGGGTCGTACAAGCAGGGGTGACCATGAAATGAAGACGTGTTAGACGCGTCAGCCGCAGCTGCGAAGGGGCTTGTCCTATTAGAAAGGCTGCCTTATCAGCCTCGGTGCGGGGCGATCAGAAGGAGCAGGAGCCCGCTTGCATCCCTTTTGCAGGGTGTGACAGCAGCAAGAAGCGCTGCACATGCACCTGGGGCTGACCCATACTGGCCTCGCCCCCAAGATGGACTTCAGGCTGCACACCTGCCGCCGCCGCTGCCGCCGCCGCTGCCATCTGCAGCGCAAGGGCATAGCTACAAGCAGCGTGCGCCGTAACACGCCGCACACCATGACATGGTAAAAGTCAGACACAGGGCCAGCAAGGCGCAACATGCATGCTCGCCCGCATGTTGCCTCCTCGGAAGGCCGCAAGACCGCTGCCTGCACTACTGTTGTTTCCAAGCGCTGCGTGCGCACAGGCCGCAGCGCATGGCAGCGCGGGCGTGGTGCGCGCAGGACAGGGTCAGGGGTCAGGGTCAGGGTCTGGTTCAGGGTCAAGGCAGGGCAGCTCAGCCGTCCTCGTCCTCCCAGACGGGCCGCCGGCGCTGGATGGTCACGCGCGGCTGCGCGCGCCCGCCGCCCTGCGCGTTGATCTGCTCCAGCAGGCTGATCAGGCGCTCCTCGGTCACCTGCCGCCCCCGCCCGCCGCGCCTCAGCGCTCCTCCGCCCGCGCTACAGGGAAATCCAGGTGGCGGGGTGCAGGGCCGCGCCACATTGCGGCGTTGCGCCTGGGCGGATGAAGCGGCGTGCGCTGTCATCAGGCCGCAGCACCCAGGTCCAGAATGCGTGATTGCACCCGTTCATGTTCGCTTGTCGAACTTGTCAAAAGGGAGAGGGCGCGCGGGGCCGCGCCCGCTCGACGATCTGCCCGCGCTGCGCGGCCTGCAGCACCAGGTCCTCCACGCCGCGCGCCTTGTCGGGCTTGACCAGCGCAATGCGCGCCAGCCGCTCGCGCGCCGCCGGCAGCAGCACCTGCCCCGCGCGCGCGCCGCCGGGCCTGGTCGGCGCGCGAATCGCCCCGGTGCTGCAATGCGTAAGGACGCGAGCCGGCCACACCCAGGCTCGCAGGCGGCACCGTCTGCACACAACGCCTGCATGCTGGGAGCGCGCTGCGCCTGGCTCGCCCGCGCCGGCGGCGCTCGCTGCACTCCCCGCCAGCGGGCCTGGGCACTAGCATTGGAGTCGTGTGGCCCCGCATTTTGCACAACGGAGCAAGGAGCGGCCAGGCGGGCGGGCACATGCGACAGCATGGCGCCACGCCGCTCCTCGGCGGCCTGCGCTGCCGCGGCCCGCTCCTCCGCGGCCTCGGGCGTCATCTCGCTCCCGCCAGCCCCCGCCCCGCCGCCAGCCTGCTGTCAATGAACGAGCGGGGGTCAGGCCACATCAGTGACTGAGGCAGGCTCGGCACCTCCTGTGCTTGTGCCTTGCCAGTGCTCCTCGCAAGAGCCAGTGAGCCGCCTGCCACACAAGAGGCTCGGGCAGCTGCAGCAGCTACACAAGCAAGGTGTGCTTCACGGCCTTAGATCGAGCCCAACATGTGCAGGACACAAGCATGGTTGCAGCCTGTGCAAAAGGCCTGAGCCTTGCCAGCAGCCACGTTTGCAGTCGCAGTGGTCCCAAGCGCTAAGTGCAAGCCGGTTGGTCAAGGCGATGACCACCTAGTCCCTCTATACGGCACGCTCCTAGCCGTGGCATGCGCTGCGTGCGCACAGTGCAGGGGCAGGCCGCACACCCCGCCGCCGTGCTGCGCCAGCAGCTCCTGCATGCGGCGTTGCCTGATTGCTTCCAGCTCGGGGTCGTCCTGCGGTCCGCCACAGGGGCCATGATGAGTTGTAACATACACGCAGCAATATATACTTGGTCGATCAACCAGCAGGCAAGCGGAACAACTGTGAGCTCCGCACCATCTCTTTACAGAGCAGAGAGCCGCCACAGCAGTCGCGTATCAGGGAAGTGGCACTGTCAGCAGGTCATGATGCCTTTGTCTGCCTGCTCTGATCAGCTGGCAGATAAGTACGTACAGCCTGCTCAGCAAGGAGTCCAATCAACCTTCCAGGCGCTGTGTCAAGTGTCGAGTTTCCTGCTTGCCAAGTTGCACTCGAGTCTGAGGCGCGACCCTCCAGACCCTAGGACGGCGGGCACTTGGCTGGGCTGGCTGGCGGGGGAGTGGTCTGACACTTCCCTCGTCCCCAAGCCCACCCCTGACGCGCAGAGTCTGAGCGGCGTCCCGCGCCGACCAGCCGCCGGAGCGCCGCTGCGCGCCCCTGGGGTTCAGGCCGCCGCGCGCGGTGCGAGGGGCAGCGGCGCCGCGATGTCGGTCTCCAAAACTAGCAAGTTGCTCAACTACATCAACTTCCGTGCGCGCCCATGACCGCTGCAGCATGCTCGCAGAGACGTCCATGCATAGCTGAGCGCACGCGGCGCACGGTGCCGCCTCGCGTTGTGCCACACTGAGCAGGGATGCGCGTGCGCCGGCAGGGATGCGCGTGACGATCACAGATGGGCGCCACATGGTGGGCAGGTGCGCGCGCCGTCCTGCAGCCCTGGTCGCATGTGTTCACAGCTCTTTGCGCCTGCTGCAAACATGCGGTGCGCGAGCCTGGTTGTGAGCTGGCGCCTGAGGCCGCCGCGGCGCCGCGCGCGCAGGTTCATGGCCTTTGACCGCCACATGAACCTGGTCCTGGGCGACGCCGAGGAGTACCGCACGCTGCCGCCCAAGAAGGGCCGGTCTGAGGAGGACGTGCGCCGCCCGCCCGGCCCGCGCCTGCCCGCGCCCGCCCTGCGGCCCCGCAAGCAGCGCCCTGGACCTGCGCCTCAGTTTGCCCTTCTGCCACTGTTTGCCTGTGCGGACTGCGCGCGCCAGCAGGAGACGCACCAGCGCACAGCCCTGCGCCGGCTCGCGGGGCGGGCATACTGATAAGAGGTGCCGCGGCGGGCATGCTGCTGAGAGGTGCCGCGGCGGGCATGCTGCTGAGGCGCGCCGCGCGACGCGCAGCGCGAGCAGCGGCGCGTGCTGGGGCTGGTGCTGCTGCGCGGGGACGAGGTCATCTCCATCTGCATCGAAGGCCCGCCGCCTGCGGACACCATCCGCCCGGCCAAGAGCGCTGCGCAGGCTGGCCCCGGCGTCGGCCGCGCCGCCGGCCGCGGCCTGCCCGCTGCCGCGCCCGGCCAGGCTCCTGCGGCGCGCGCCCCCCTACGCGCGTGCTCTGATGTGCCCGGAGTGAGCGAAGCACACTGGGCTTTCGGTAGCAGTGAGATGTCAGTAGCCCACCACCTTAGATCCTCATTTCTTAGTTGCCGCAGTGCATGCTTGAGGTGCCAGTGTGCAGCCGCGCTGCGTGCCAGACCTACAACATCTGCTACTCCGTGCGGGAAACCTGGTAAGGACAAAGTGCGGACTGCTAGTCATGCTGTGCCCGCCATGCCTGCCGCACCTTCGTGTGGAGTCGTTCTTCGAGGGGTCTCGCTGACAGTCGTGCCGGGACTGCCGCTCGCAGGGCCTGGCGGGCCCCGCGCGCGGCATCGGCGGGCCCGCGCCCGGCCAGATGCTGCCGCGGCCGCAGGTGAGCGCGGCCGCCATCATGCGGCCGCCGCCGGCCGCCGGGCCCCCGGCCGGCGCGGGGCCGCCGCAGCCGGGCATGCCCGGGGGCCCGCCGGGCGGCCCGCCCGGCGGGATGCCGCGCCCCGGCATGCCGCCGCCCATGGGCTTCCCGCCGCCGGGCGGGCCGCCCA